>Ga0209487_1000392_pt1 | contig 40184 bp, 36 predicted proteins | sample Poulit2012_FD_187524 | JGI IMG/M metagenome (GOLD analysis project Ga0209487, IMG submission 187524) | Agricultural soil microbial communities from Georgia to study Nitrogen management - Poultry litter 2012 (SPAdes) (version 2) | ecosystem: Environmental > Terrestrial > Soil > Agricultural land...
CTCGATTAACAGTCGAGTGCTCTGCCGTTGAGCTATGGGGGAAGGCAACAAAAGAATACTATAGCAGACCTTTTTCTAGATTGTCTAATCAACGAATTCAGCTCAAATCTTTGCTCCTCGATCACTCATAGCTGGGTGCAAACCATGCCATGTGGTCAGTAGAGTTGGTAACCAGTTGGACCTCTTCAGGGCCATCTTGAAAAACCGATAGAACGAAAAGCTGAACGAACGTAAGGAGTTAAGCCGTGTTTAAGAAAACCGATTCTAACCGTTCCAAGCTATACACCGGTCTCGTGGGCGTGGCTGCTCTAGCCCTCTTCACTGCTTGCGGCGGAGATGACGAGCCTCAGGAGCAAGAACCTGCGGAACCAGATATGGAACAGAGCGACCCGGCCCAAGAAGACACCGGGGATAATGGGGACGATATGGAAGACGACCCCATGGGCGAAGATCCTGAAGGTGACGATCCTGCAGACGAGGACACCAATGAAGACCCGATGGATCAGGACACCGATGACGACGACGCCGATATCGAAGGTGCTGGCGAAGATAATGCCACTTCTCTTGTGGGATTAGCTGGCAATGCTGTGTCCTGGGCTATCTAAGTTAGCCACCAACAGGTTTCTTACTCGTTGAAACTCCACTTCACACCCTGAGGTCCAGCCAATAACTTACTTGGCGTGACGGCGTTTCCTGCCCCGGACTACTTATTAGTCGATAGGACGCAGGAAACGCCGTTGGTTTTCCAACTCGACGAGTCGCTGCTGGATGGTCTGAAAACCTTCGGGATCCTGTTGTGCATCCCACCGTTGTAGTCTGCCAATTAGGTCGGCTTTTTGCTCCGTAATTTGCATTTCTAGTAGACGGTTCATGATGTCACGGCTGTAACGCATCACTTCCTCCTCACTGGATGCTGGCAAAGGCGTCACTGCAAGCTCTGTGACAAAAGAATACAGCGGCTCTGGAACTTCAGAGGTTACGTGCTGGACCCAATTGGAGGTGTCTTGCGCATTTCGAGCGGCAGCCAAAATAGCGGTCTGTATCGCACTATAGACCGGCACTTTAAACTTTGAGGTATACAACGCTCTCCATTGCTCCTGAGATAACGATTCGGGCCGTTGAAGAATAACTTCTAGAGCTTCCTTTTCCATCCGTGCCACAGGATCACGAAGATCGGGCCGAAAATCTTGGGCATCAGCACCCTGCGACTCGTGTACCTGGTATTGCTTGTCATTAGATCTTTTGACGTCGGAAGCTTTTGGAGCCCGTTGAACGGCGCCATGAACAGCATCAATATCCATACCGATCCACCCAGCAAGCTCGCGAATATATCCGTCACGCATTAGAGGATCGCGAATTTCTTTAACGATTGGTGCCGCGTAGTGCAGCGCCCCGGTTCGGCCCTCTACAGAATCGAGGTTGTACTCTTTCAATCGGGTTTTGATTGCGAATTCAAATAACGGCTCACGCGATTCAATAAGACGACGAACAGCATCATCACCGTAAAGCTGCCGCAAATCGTTGGGGTCTTGGCCTTCCGGCGCGACCGCTACAAAAGTCTTAGCAACGATTTGGTTATCAAATTCAAAAGCACGCATCGCTGCCTTTTGTCCCGCTACGTCACCATCAAAGGTAAAAATAATCTCGCCACCAGATCCATCGTCGGTGATGAGCCGTCGTGCAATACGAACATGCCCTTCACCAAATGCAGTCCCGCAGGTGGCTACAGCAGTAGTAATTCCAGCAAGATGCGCCGCCATGACATCGGTATACCCTTCGACCACAACAAGCTGCCGTTGTTTTGCGATCTCATTTTTAGCCAAGTTCAGCCCGTACAATACCCGGGATTTCTTATAGAGGGTGGTTTCCGGCGTGTTCAAATATTTCGGCCCGTTGTCATCATCTGCTAACTGTCGAGCACCATAGCCAATGGTATTGCCAGTCATATCCTTTATTGGCCACATCAAACGATTCCGAAATCGATCGTAGAGACCACGCCGCCCTTCTGAAAAAAGCCCCGTTTCTTTCAGTTCCTCGACAGAAAATCCACGCTGCTGCAGATGGGAGAGCAAATTACCCCACCCAGATGGCGAATAGCCGATACCAAAATGCTTCGCATCATTTTTAGTGAAGCCTTTATTCTTCAGAAATTCCCGGCCCGCCATGCCGGCCGGCGATTCAAGAGCTTGTTGGTAGTATTCATCAGCAATCTGGTGTGCTTGTAACAGACGTTGGCGCGTGGTCGTTGCCTCTCGGTCAGGTGCTTCACCTTCTTCAAAATCCAGCTCGACATTAGCTCGCATCGCAAGAATTTCGACCGTTTCAGTAAACGAGGTGTGTTGCAGTTCCATCAGGAATTTGATGGCATCGCCAGATTCTTGACAGCCAAAACAATGGTAAAAACCCTTCGCTGGTGTTACATGGAAGGACGGGGTGCGTTCGTCATGAAATGGACAGAGCCCTTTATACGAACCAATACCAGCTGTTCGCAGAGAAACATGTTCTTCAACTACAGCTTTCAGATCGGTTGCCTCAAGTACCTTATCGATGGATTGTCGAGTAATGCGTCCTGCCATGGTCTTCAGTCTAAACGGCATCGCCAATTTCAAGTAGGTAAACCATTCAGCCTGTGGATAACTATGACTGAGCCTGCATGCCTGATGTTATGCAATGCTGCTATGGCTTAACGCCTGTTATATGACAATTAGTAAAACCGATATACTTACTTATGATGAACCTGCAAAATCTGCGCAAAGGACATATGCCCATGTTTAACACGACCAGAACAGCCCGGCTACGTTTTTCTGTAAGTCTTGTTGGTGTCGTCGCGCTGGCCCTTTTCACCGCATGTTCGACACAAGAACCCGCACAAGATGACCCGACCGCAGATCAAGATACACAAGAGTCGCCTGCCCCTACCGGTGAAGGACCCTCCGACAACACTCCTGACGATGGCACCGACGAAGCTGCGGCAGATAACGATGAAGTCTATAAAGTCATCGATGCAGTTGAAGCTGAATACGCTGATGGAATCATCATCAGTATAGAACTAGAGAACCAAGGCTCACTTTATGATGTAGATGTCGTCTCCGACGATACCGTTGACGAACTGGACGTGACACCGGATGGGGATGTCAGTCTTGACGAAACTGAATCCGATGACGACGATATTCGCGATGCTGAACAAGCCAATGTAACCGTCGCCGAAGCGTTAGATCAGGCCTTTGATGAACACCCTGATGCCGACTTCGACGAAATTGAGCTAGACGAAGATGACGACAATCTCCACTGGGAGGTGGAGCTCCTAGACAATAATGGTGCAGAAATTGAGCTAGAAATTTCTGCTTCATAAAGTCTTGACTATAGAACATTCCACGGTTCTGCCGTCCGCGACTACATCTGGCTGAGTTCGGGTCCCTAGCCTAAAGTGGTGGTTATGTCGGAAACTTCAACTTCAGCCATTCATGCCGCCCGTGGGTTGGTTCGTGATGCACAACGTATCGCCGTGTTGACTGGGGCGGGCATGTCTGCGGAATCGGGTGTTCCCACCTATCGTGATGCGCGGACGGGCCTTTGGGAAAAGTATTCACCGGAGCAATTGGCTACCCCTGAAGCCATGGCCAACCAGCCGGATTTAGTGTGGTCCTGGGTGCTGTATCAAGCACGGCTGATGCGCTCCGTTGTTCCCCATGATGGCCACGTCGCTCTTGGGTCGTGGCAGCAACACCTCCAGCAAAATGGCGGCAAGCTAGACATCATTACTCAAAATATCGATGATCTTCACGAGCGCGGGGGTGCTAAAGTACTGTCGCATTTGCACGGGACAACTTTCACGTTTCGCTGTTTTGAATGCGACAGTCCAGCCGAATACGAACTAGAAGATGCCACTGATGAGCAGCTAGCCGCGACCCCGGAGCTAGATCAGCTGAAATTAGAAGATCCCCCTAAATGCACTAGTTGTTCACATGGATTTATTCGTCCAGATATTGTGTTGTTTGGTGAGCAGCTTCCCCAACAAGCCATGGATGATGCCCTGGATGCGGTCCGTTTGGCAGACGTGGCGCTCGTGGTAGGAACCTCCAATATCGTTCAGCCGGCGGCATCATTGCCGGTTGCTGCTTCTGCAGCTGGAGCCAAGCTGATCGAAGTTAATCCAAGCCATACCCCGCTGTCTGACGATGCTGATGTCTACATCAATGGAACCGCAAGCAGCATTTTGCCGGAGCTGTTTTAGTGCCGAATGATTGGGATAAAGCTAGCCAACTGGCTCGACAGGCTCGATCCGTTGTAGTTCTGTCGGGAGCGGGTATGTCGGCAGACTCCGGTGTCCCCACTTTCCGCGACGCTCAAAGTGGTCTATGGGAACGTTTCAAACCCGAGCAGTTGGCCACAGAAGACGCCTTCCGGAGTAATCCATCAATGGTTTGGACCTGGTACGTCTGGCGGGCGGTACTGGTCAACAGCGTAGAACCTCATATCGGACATAATTACATTGGTGCATGGCAACGATACCTGGCTGGCATCGAAGGTTCACTGACCGTGGCCACTCAGAATGTCGACGACTTACACGAGCGCGGTGGTGCGCAGAAAGTGCTGCATTTACACGGTTCACTACATCAATACCATTGCTTGGATTGCCACAAAGCGGCAGCCTTTGATCCGGCACATACCGGAATACGACCCGATCAACAATTCCATCGGGATAACGTGCTCTCAGCAGTCGACTGTCCACATTGTGATTCTGGGCTACTACGTCCAGGTGTTGTCTGGTTTGGTGAAAGCCTTCCCGAGCCGGCTTTCCAAACTGCCATAGATGCACTACGTAAAGCAGATTTGGTAGTCGTGGTTGGTTCTTCCGGACTAGTACAACCATCAGCTTCGCTGCCATTTCTAGGGCAAGACGCTGGTGCTGCGGTTCTCGAAATTAACCCAACCCCTACTGAACTGTCGAATAAAGCGGACGTATATCTTGGGTCAACAGCAGCAATGGCAATTCCAGAAATGCTCGCTGGGCTATTGACCTAAAGGTACAGCCCGTGCGGCAGGGTTGTAGGCTGTGCCGTTCCACGCACTAAAGTACCGTGCCACATCAGCGCCGAATGATCTGTCAGAGCAGCTACTTGGTCAATCACGACACGTTGACGGGCCGCATCGGTACTGGCGTTCCTCCAGTCTTCAGCGTACATGGGCTCTAAGAAACGGTCTTCGGTGGCGAATAGAAAATCAACCAACTCCAACAAGATCTCCCGCTGGGCTTCATAGAGTGGCTGACGACGCTCCGATGACATCACATAGTGCGCCGCAATTCCTTTCATCGTGGCGATCTCAATCTGCGTGTTTTCCGGAATGACGACGTCAGCGGTATGCCTGGTTAGAGGGTCATTACCGTATGCATCTCGTGTCGCTTCAAAAGCAGCAGTGGAAAACCGTCCGATGAGCTGGGATGTCATATCCTTGAGCGCGGCATGCGCGTGACGGGCCCCGTCGGCGCTGGTCACCCAAGTTGTGGTTGCTTCCAGCCGGCCCAGAGCAGCATCAATAGCCGCCGGGTCTGTATAGGGCAGATACCAGTGCCGAGTCGTGTCGATAACGCCTTGACGTTGGTCTGTGTCGGCAACCCAGCCTAACTGGAACATGCCAGAAACTATGCCGTCTTCCACATCGTGGACGCAGTAGGAAATATCGTCTGCCAGGTCCATAACCTGAGCTTCCATAGATAACCGTTGGGCTTCGACACCCTGGCGGAACCAACCGAAGACGGCGGCATCGTCATCGTAGACTCCAAACTTTCGCGTTGGCTGGCCATCAGCTTGCAATGGTGCGTCTTGTTTCCGCCAGGGGTATTTTGTCGCAGCATCTAAAGTAGCGCGGGTGAGATTCAGACCGGCAGCGGCACCATCATCGGTCATTTTCTTGGGTTCAAGCCGTGATAGCAACCGTAACGTTTGAGCATTGCCTTCAAATCCGCCAACCTGGGCTGCGGCCTCATCAAGTGCCTTTTCCCCATTATGACCAAACGGTGGATGCCCCAAATCGTGTGACAGACATGCTGCATCAACGACATCTGGATCGCAACCTAAGGAGCGGCCGAATTCGCGGCCCACTTGGGCAACCTCTAATGAATGTGTCAGTCGGTTGCGGATAAAATCATCGTCACCAGGTGACACGACTTGGGTTTTGGCGGCGAGCCGGCGCAAGGCGGCCGAATGTAAAATGCGAGCGCGATCACGTTCAAAGTCGGACCGATAGGTTGATTTTTTAGGCTCAGGAACCCAGCGGGCCATATCCCAGACGTCATAGCCAGGTGTCTGGGTAGCTTCGCCTGCATAGGGTGGCCTGTGTTGTGGCCAAAAAAGGCTAGGTTGCTGTGGGGCTTTGGGGACTTTTGCCTTATGCCCGTTGCTTGGTTGATTGCCGCTGCTCACCCTTTAGCCCCCGGAAATGTCTAGCTCTGCTTCATGAATCTGAGCCCGATGTTCATCGGTGATGTCTTGGGAGTCAAGCCAGCCTTCGGGCAGGTGCGGTTTTTTCGGGGCACCAGCTCGGCCACGTGGTCCCTCAGCATCGGCGCCAGGATAGGGCACGGTTCGATCTACGGTGGCCAAAAGTTCACGCAATTGCTCCAGTGTTTCCACGGCGGTTAATGACCGACGCATATCGCCGCCTACCGGATAGCCTTTAAAATACCATGAGACGTGTTTGCGGATGTCACGCATTGCTTTGTCTTCGTTACCGCCGAAGGTTTCGACAAGAAGTTCAGCATGGCGATAAAGTACATCGGCTACAGTGCCCTGATCGGGATGAAAACGCTGTTCGGAACCTGTAAAGGCGTTTTGCACATCACCAAATAACCAGGGGCGACCTTGACAACCGCGACCAATCACTACGCCATCGGCACCGGTATATTCGATCATGGCCATGGCGTCTTCTGCCGACCAAATGTCGCCGTTACCCAATACTGGAACATCTGTAATAGCTTCTTTTAACCGAGCAATCGAGTCCCAATTTGCTTGGCCGGAATAGTGTTGACGCATCGTTCTTCCGTGCAAGGCTACCGCGGACACTCCGACATCAACGGCACGACGGGCTGCTTCTAAATAGGTCAGGTGGTCTTCATCGATACCACGCCGCATTTTGATGGTCACGGGTATGTTAGCGCGTTCGGCTTCCTTCACGGCGCCCTGGATAATGGCGGTGAACAATTCAATTTTCCACGGAAGAGCCGATCCCCCACCATTGCGAGTAACCTTGGGCACTGGACAGCCAAAGTTTAAGTCCAGATGATCGGTGCGATCTTCTTCGACCAGCATGCGTACCGCTTTACGCGTATAGACCGGGTCTACCGAGTACAGTTGCACCGAGCGAGGGACCTCGTCGTCATCGTGGTCAATGATTCGCATGGACTCTGGGTGGCGTTCTACAAGGGCACGGGCCGTCACCATCTCGGAGACATAAAGCCCTCCCCCATACTCGCGGCACAAGCGCCGAAAAGCGGTGTTCGTAATGCCTGCCATGGGTGCCAGCACAACCGGAACGTCGATATCTAAGTTGCCGATCTGCAGCGGTGGCAGCTGCATGGCATTTTTCGACGGCACAGGGTGGTCTTCGCCTTGGTCTCCGGTGCCACGTTGCCGAGCGGCGAATGCAGGACCCGGTCCGGCTGTGGGTGTCTTTGTGTGAGCGGTAGTCATAACAGACCTAGTATCCCAGATTCACCAACGAAACACCCAGTTCTGGCCTGAGCCTGTGGAGAAATTGCAGCCACAAGACTCGCGAGACCGAACCCATTTGGAATATCTTTCAGATTTGAAATGTTTCTAAGTTATGCAGAAAAAACTCGGATTCCTAAACTTTGGAAATTTTGGCTACAACCGGCAGACGGGGACCGTTACCGCAAAAACCGCATTCGATGACCAACTCGCGATGACGATAGCCGCTGAGGAAGAAGGTCTTGATGGTGCCTGGTTTCGTGTGCACCACTTTCAGTGGATGATTTCCTCACCGTTTCCAGTACTTGCTGCCATGGCTGCCCAAACCTCAACAATCGAACTGGGTACCGGTGTCATTGATTTGCGTTATGAAAATCCACTCTATTTTGCTGAACAGGCCGCCACCACAGATCTCATTTCCTCTGAACGACTGCAGTTGGGGATTTCTCGTGGGTCACCAGAAGCCGCCCTGGATGGGCAAACACAGTTCGGCTATACCCTCGAGCCCGGCCAAACTTGGAGCGATGTCGCCCAATCCCGTGGTCAGCGGATACGGCAGGCTCTTGGCGGTAATCCAGTAGCCACCGGTGACCCGAATTCTCCCTGGTCACCGGGTGGGGCAACCCAGCTGGTGACACAGCCGCAGTCCCCGACCTTACTTAATCGTCTGTGGTGGGGCTCCGGATCAGTTGCTTCCGGAAGTGTCGCGGGCGAACAAGGCTATAACTTATTGTCATCCACGCTACTGTTGCAAGACGATGGCCGCCCATTTCATGTTCAACAAGCCGAACAGATCCGGCAATACAAACGAGCCTATGAGGCCTCCGGATTTAGCACCGGTGGCATGACCGCCGTGACTCGTTCAATGTTTGCTATACGTTCAAGTGCCGATGAGCGATTGTTCGGGCAAGCCGGTAGTACTCTTGATCAGGCTGGCCACTTAGATGGCAGTCCGGCACGCTCAGGTCCAACGTACGTCGGCCCCGTAGAGGAACTAGCTCAGCTGCTTTCCCAAGACCAAGCAGTCGTTGATGCTGACTACGTGCTTTTTGCCAATCCTGCACAATTGGGGCCTGAACGGAACCGGGAAATTTTTGCCGGTTGGTATGAGACGTTTAAATTGCTGGGTTGGAAATAGGGGTTAGTGCCCAATGCAGCGATGCGCTCAGCCGTACCGCATCTGCACTGATAACGACGCACATGACTAGGCACATATGACAGTTGATTAGACTGTCATAATATTTGCAATCTTCGGGATAAGGATGCTCAATGAACGTCAGCGAACAATACCGTGCTGCCCGTGATCGTCTCATGGCGTTGGACCTGAACGAGGCAGTTGAGCAGTTCAGCTGGCCCCACCTCGAAAACTTCAATTTCGGACTTGACTGGTTTGATGTCATTGCCAAAAACCCTGACCGCTCCGATCAGCCGGCCTTGATAGTCACCGGCGATGCTGGGACTCAGATTTTGACTTTCGCGCAGCTTTCGGCCAGATCAACACAGGTCGCAGGCTGGTTGCAGTCACTTGGCGTTACCCGCGGGGATAAGTTCATGATGATGTTGGATAACGAGGTGGAGCTATGGGAAGCTATGCTAGCTTCCATCAAAATTGGCGCCGTTATCCTGCCGACTACCGTCATGCTCGATGCCAAAGCGCTGGCTTCGCGAATCCAGCGAGCAAATGTCGACTGGATCCTGACTAACCCCCAGAATATCTACAAAATTCAGAAGCTCGCTAAATTTGGGGTTGATCCAAATTCGCTAGGCATAGTTGTTACCGGCAAGGAAACCATTTCCAACACCTATGCATACACCGATGCTTACTCATGCAATCGGGAATTTGTCATTGATGGTCCCACCCCAGCCGACGCCGAAATGCTGGTGTATTTCACATCGGGCACCACCAGTGAACCAAAAATGGTACTGCACACCCAGCAGTCCTATTCAGTTGGGCATTTCTCAACCCTGTACTGGCTTGGTGTAGATAGTGACGACGTGCACCTCAATATTTCTTCGCCGGGATGGGGCAAACATGCGTGGTCGTCATTTTTTGCTCCATGGATAGGTGAGGCAACTGTGTTAGCGGTCAACTATGCACGTTTTGACCCTGCCAACGTATTAGATGTGATTGCCAAATTCGAAGTGACCAGTCTTTGTGCTCCACCCACCGTCTGGCGCATGCTAGTTCACGCTGATATGGGACGGCTAAATAACCCACCGACTAATGCCCTTTCGGCGGGCGAACCGCTAAATCTCGCCACGCTGCAGCAAGTCCAACATGCTTGGGGAGTAACTATCCGAGATGGTTATGGACAAACAGAAACTACCCTTCAAATTGCCACCACACCTGGGCTTGAAGTTGCTGCCGGGGCGCTTGGCAAACCACTTCCTGGTTTTCACATTGAGCTAGTCGACGAAGTAACGGGCAAGCTTATTGACGGAGCCGGTACCGGCCAAGTCGCATTACGGCTTGGCCCCGAGCCCGTAGGGTTGACCCCTGGGTACTATTTAGATGCTGAACGCAATGTCGAAGCTTTCGGATCTGAGTTATATCTCACCGGAGATCTCATGTCACGCGATGCAAAAGGTATTTACACATATGTCGGTCGAGCCGATGACCTATTTAAAGCCTCTGATTATAAGTTGTCACCCTTTGAATTAGAAAACGGGCTAATGGGGTACCCAGCCATCTCAGAAGTGGCAGTGGTGCCCAGTCCAGACCCGATTCGTACAGCAGTTCCCAAGGCATATGTGGTGCTTGCCCCAGGCTACTTACCAACCGCTGAAACGGCCCATGATATTTTTTCTCATGCGCGCACCACGTTGCAACCTTACGCTCGGATTCGTCGCTTGGAGTTTGTAACCGAGCTGCCGAAAACGGTGTCTGGCAAGATCCGTCGTGTGACGCTTCGACAAGACGAAATCGGCGTCCACGGCGACCAAGGCCAACATACTGCAGCTATACTAGCAAAACGCACCTCTAGTGACGGCTATGGATTCGAGTTCTCAGATGCGCAGTTCCGCTAAAGCAATTTGGTTACTTCAGCTCGCGTTTAAGAATTTTCCCCGACTGGTTTCTCGGTAGTTCTGCGACAAATTCAACCTGCCCCGGCACTTTATGACGGGCTAAATACTGACGGGTAAACTCTCGAATGTCGTTGCCGGTGACCTGTTCATAACCACTTTTAAGTACGATTACCGCGGTGACTTGCTCAATCCATTTCTCGTGAGCACGGCCCACCACAGCCACTTCAGCAACAGCTTCATGACGATAAATGGCGTCTTCGACTTCTCTGGAGGCCACCAAAATACCCCCAGTATTAATTACATCTTTGATCCGATCGACTACTTCGATGTAGCCTTGTGCATCTTTAGTCACCATGTCACCGGAGCGGAACCAGCCATCCATAAATGCTTCGGCTGTCTGCTCCGGTTTATTCCAGTACCCAGAGAATAGCTGTGGTGATCGATATTGCACTTCACCTGCTACACCCACACCACTATCTTCACCGGTAGTAGGGTCTACCACTCGCATTTGAACAGTTGAGATTGGCCGACCCGCTGATGCTGGGCGCTCGTCATGTTCTTCTGGACGCAACACCGTACATAACGGTGCCATCTCACTTTGTCCGAAACAGTTGTAGAAGCCAATATCTGGATAGTTCGAACGTAAGCGCTGCAATACCGTAACGGGCATGATTGAAGCCCCATACTGCGCCTTAGTCAAAGTGGTTAGATCGCGCTTCTCTAAGTCCGGATGCTGTGATAATGGAACCCAAACGGTGGGCGCAAGAAATAGCGAACCAATCTTCTCGTCTTCTATGCGTTGCAGAATTTCGGGGATTTCAGGGATACGAAGCAACCGGATAGTAGCACCCAGCATCAAATATGGGTTGGTAAAGACATGCATTGCAGCAGAGTGATACAACGGCATAGCTGTTAGCGGGTTATCTTTAGCACTTAGATCCAGGGCTGGAATCGTTCCATTATAGTGTGCCAGCAACGCTCGATGCGTAAGCATTGCCCCTTTGGGGGCAGAGGTTGTCCCTGAGGTATAAAGCAATTGAACAAGATCAGTTTCCTCAGCTGTATCCCAGTCGTCATAGGTAAGACACTCAGCAAGATCATCATCGTTTGCCAGAACATCCTGCAGATGAGCTAAGATTTCGGAAATTGCAACGACGCTGGGGCCTTTATCAACAGCGGCAACTTCTCGAACCGTATCGACGTACTCATCATCTACGATGATCGCCGAAGCTGAACTATCGGCAACGAGATACTGTAGTTCCGGCCCAGTTAGTGCAAAGTTAATCGGCACATGAACTAAACCGGCTCGTGAGGCTGCGAAGAAAAGTATAAGAAATACATCCGAGTTCTTTCCCATGACTGCAAGCCGGTCTCCCTTATGTAACCCTAGCTGGCGCAACCTGGCTGCGGTAATGGTAATTGCTTGATCTAAGGCGGTGTAAGTCCAGCTTCGTTCGAGATACTTGAGTGCCACTTTTTCGCGCTGTGTTTCTGCGACGCGAGAAAATTGCAATGAGACCGAATTTCGCTGGCTAATGCGAATCTGTTGGTCAAGGGAGGTGGAGCCGGCATTAAACGAATTCATAGAGAAACTCCGTCGTAGAAATTCACGTGGCTAAGCTAGAAGAAACTGACATTGGTTACCAGGGGCCTGAATTTAATTGTCCAAACGCTCAATAATGGTGACGTTAGCTTGGCCTCCACCCTCACACATCGTTTGCAGACCAAAGCGACCACCTGAGTTTTCTAGTGAATGCAGCAAGGTCGTCATCAGCCGTGCACCGGTTGCACCAATCGGGTGTCCTAAAGCAATCGCGCCACCATGCATATTGACTTTGGACATATCAGGCCGAAGCTCTTTTTCCCAGGCAAGCACAACGGCTGCGAAAGCCTCGTTGATCTCGATAGCATCGAACTCGTTAATATCCATGCCTGTGCGTTCAAGTGCAAAACGGGTAGCCCGAATTGGAGCTGACAACATCATCACTGGGTCATCAGCACGTGCCGAAACGTGATGAATACGCGCCCGCGGCACTAAACCATACTCTTCAACTGCCCGTTCGGACGCGATTGCTAATAATGCTGCACCGTCACTGATCTGAGAGGCAGTCGCCGGGGTATGGATACCGTTTGGACGCATGGTTTGAAGTTCACGCATTTTTGCCCGATTTGGTGTTCGAGGACCTTCATCATCACGTAACCCACCCAGTGGCAATATCTCTTCGGCAAAGAACCCGGCTTCCTGCGACGCGATGGCACGTCGGTGGGATTCTGCAGCAAACGCTTCGGCCTGATCACGGGTAATACCCCAGCGATTAGCCATCATTTCGGCCCCGTGAAACTGGGAAATCTGCTGGTCCCCATAACGGTCCGCCCAGGCCTTTGAACCCGCAAAAGGGTTGGGAAACCCCTGGTCTTGCATAATGATATTTGCAGAGCCAATCGGGATGGTCGACATGTTCTGGACTCCACCGGCAACGACAAGGTCTGATGTACCCGACATCACCGCTTGCGCGGCATAATGCACCGCCTGCTGACCTGATCCGCACTGGCGATCGATTGTGGTTCCAGGGACGGCTTCAGAACCTCCAGCTGCTAACCAAGCGGTACGTGCTATGTCAAAAGCCTGGGGCCCGATTTGGTCAATACAGCCAAGAATAATTTCATCATATTCGGCGGTATCAATCCCAAGGCGATCGAATAATGCAGCCAGTGGTGCTGCAGCAAGATCTGCTGGGTGTATCTGTGCCAAAGCGCCATTGCGACGTCCTACAGGGGTGCGAAGTGCATCAACAATGAATGCTTGTGACATGAGATTCCTCCTGGACCATCCATCCAAAGTGTAATTTTCCGACTAGCGTGGACCCATTCGTAAGGCACCGTCCATTCGAACGGTATGGCCATTGATGTAATCGTGGCCAATAAGGTCCAACACCAGTTGTGCGTATTCATCTGGGCGTCCCAGGCGAGCCGGGAACGGTACCGAGGCTTCCAAGGTTTCACGAAACTCAGAGGTGATACCTGCCATCATTGGAGTTTCCACGATGCCAGGAGCGACGGTATTGACACGGATGCCATGGGAGGCCAAGTCCCGAGCAGCCGAGATGGTAAGCGAGTGCACCCCACCTTTTGAAGCTGCATAGGCTGCTTGGCCAATTTGTCCTTCAAATGCTGCCACGGAGGCTGTGTTGATGACAATACCGCGCTGACCATCTTCATCGATAGGTTCTTGTTTGGCGATAACTTCCGCTCCCAAAGTCAACACGTTGAATGTCCCCACCAGGTTCACATTGATAACGTTTGCGAACTGTTCAAGGTCATGAGTGCCACCTCGCGAGAGGATCCGTCCTGGCGTTGCGATACCCGCACAGTTAATTACTACTCGAAGCGGTTCGGCACCTTCAGAAACTTTCGTCATCGCCCGACGAATCGAATCCTGGTCAGTCACGTTTACTTCTAAGTATTCCACATTCTCGATGGAATCTGCTTTGTTGATACCGTCAGCCAGGTCAAAAGCATAGACTTTCATTCCTCTGTCGGCCAAGGCCTTTACAGTACTAGCGCCTAAACCCGATGCCCCGCCGGTAACGATGGCGGCTTGTCCTTGAATCTGCACGGGATGATCCTTTCTATACAAATGCTGACACGCCAGTCACTGCGCGTGCCACGATCAGGGAATTAATTTCATAGGTTCCCTCATATGTATGGAGGGCTTCTGCGTCGGTGAAAATCTTTGCTGCTTCGTAGGTGGAAACAATCCCATTACCACCCAAAATATTCCGAGCACGAGCCACTGAGTCGCGCAACAGCCGAGTACCCGTAGATTTGGCCATCGCCGCATGGACCATATCTACGCTTCCTGCTGTTTGTAGCCGTGCTATCTGCTGCATGAGTCCTGAACATGCAGAGGCGTTGGAAATCATTTCGGCCAGATCTTGCTGGATAAGCTGGGATTTTGCTAATGGTCGGCCAAATTGTTGACGGTCTAATGCATAATCCCGCGCTACGTCAAATGCATGTAATTGGGCACCCAACGCTTCCCAGCCTACCCAGATACGTGAATTTCGCAGCATCTCATTTGCCGCTTCAAACTTGGCAGCCCCCGGAAGAGCATCAGCGTCACTAATTTCTACCTGATCAAAACTCAGGTCGGCATTTTGCATTACGCGCAAGCCGATTTTGTTGTTAATTTTTTCTGCGGAAACTCCCGGTAAGTCCATCTGAACAAGGAAACCTTTGATTTGCTGGTCCGCAGTGTCACGTGCCCAGACAAGAGCGAAATCAGCGAAGGTTGCAGCACCAATCCAACGCTTGTGGCCGTTAATGACCCATCCGTCTGTGATCTTAGTGGCAGTTGTCTCCATCCCCCCGGCTATATCGGACCCATGGTTTGGCTCAGTCATGGCAAAACTGCCGATGGCCTGAAAATTGCACAATTGGTCTAGCCATCGTTGACGCTGAGTATCAGACCCCAGCTGGTCTATCATTCCTACAATGAGTTCATTATGGATGCCGACAAGCGAACATAGTGACGCATCAACACGAGCTACCTCCGCATAGACAAGTCCACGGTAAAGCCATGACCAGTCTTGTACCGCAAGCTCTCCAAGCCCTAGTTCAGCTAGCCCTGGCAACATGTCAAACGCGAACTCATCGCGGTTCCAGTACTCAATGATCTGTTTTCTGACATTGTCTTGAAGATATTGGCGAATTCTAAGGAGTTGCTGCTGCTCGTGCTCAGGCAATAAGGAGATGACGTCCAAAACATCAGCATCGGGAAATGGTGCGTGGTGAACGTTTTTGATCAACCCATTGGGTTCCACGGCTCTCATATGCGTCCTTTTCTCATTCCAAACTGTGCGGTGATGCAGCTCTCAAAGAGCCTATACTGCACAAGTGTACAGTGAAAGGCTATTCACTGAAAACCAGATACACAACCGGATAGATATTTTGATGCACACGGCCTGTGCGAAAACTATATTAACCCAAGTCACATGGGAATATATAGCGCTTGATTCCGACTGTCGGCACCCCACAATTCCCAAGAATCTAAACTCAAAACGCCCATCAGACACCAGTTCAAGGATGCAACTTAGTCAAATAGATGTACGCTATGTCACAGTATGGTTTATCTACTTCACCTCATGTAGCAAGCGACTTCAGTTTTAAGGAGCCTTATGTCTGTTACCGATCAATTCCGGCAAGCTCGCGATGTACTACTTGCACACCGCACTGATATCGAAACAGCCCGGGAAAAATTTACCTGGCCCCGATTTGAATACTTCAACTTTGCACTGGACTGGTTTGATCAAGTTGCAGCGACTCCTGAACGCGCAGATCAGCCTGCCCTGGTAATTCTCGAGGAAGATGGAACACGGTATTCCACGACTTACGCTCAACTAGCAAAACGGTCTTCCCAAGTTTCCAACTGGCTACGTAACCTCGGGGTGAAACGTGGCGACGGTATCATCGTTATGTTGGATAACCAGTACGAGCTATGGGAAACTATGCTGGCTGGGTTCAAATTAGGTGCCATACTACTACCGACCACAGTAATGCTGGCACCAGAACAAATTCACGAGCGCATTGAACGTTCTCAGGCACGCTGGGTAGTAACTAACCCAGACAACACTGAAAAGTTCGACGCGGTGCAAGGAGCATTCAGTGTTATTACCACCGGGCTTAGCCAACTGCCGGATGACTCCGTGCACCCACAGTATCTCTACACAGCTGCTGACGACGCACCGGTGGAATTTGAACCAACTGAGCCAACACCGGCCAGTGACACAGCGCTGATTTATTTCACCTCTGGCACCACTTCTCGGTCCAAAATGGTGGCACACAGTCACGCATCCTATCCAGTTGGCCATTTATCAACCCTCTACTGGATCGGTCTGGAGCCCGGAGACGTTCATCTCAATGTCGCTTCCCCTGGTTGGGCCAAACACGCTTGGTCGAACTTTTTTGCGCCGCTGATCGGGGAAGCTACGATCTTTTTGTATAACTACGTACGGTTTGATGCCAAGCAGCTAATGTCGGTCATGGACACCGAAGGCGTCACATCAATCTGTGCCCCTCCAACGGTGTGGCGAATGTTGATCCAAGCTGATCTGACCAAAATGATTAACCCACCACAAAAAGTGTTAGCAGCTGGAGAACCGCTTAATCCGGTGGTGATTAATGCCGTCAATACTGCCTGGAACGCTGACATTCGAGATGGATTTGGACAAACCGAAACGACATTGGTGATCGCAAACACTCCTGGCCAGAGCCTGAAATCGGGGTCTCTGGGCAAAGTGCTGCCCGGCTATGAAGTGGTGCTAAGCGATCCTGCCACAGGTGAACTGATTGAAGGGGCAGGAGAAGGCGAGGTTTGCCTGCGCATTGACCCGCGACCAGTTGGACTGATGACGGAATACTATAAGGATCCTGAAAAGAACGAAACAGCGTTTTTTGGTGGCTACTACCGCACCGGTGACATCATGGAGCGAGACGAAAACGGAATCTATACCTACGTCGGACGCGCTGATGATGTTTTCAAAGCCTCGGACTATAAACTGTCACCGTTTGAGCTGGAATCAGCAATTATCGAGCACCCTGCGGTATCAGAGGCAGCAGTCGTTCCTTCGCCTGACCCGATCCGCTTGTCGGTGCCCAAAGCATATGTAGTGTTGGCGGAGGGGCATGCTCCAGATGCGGAGACTGCTGAGAATATCTTTGCTTTTGCCGAGACCAAACTGCCACCCTATGCGAAAATTCGGCGTTTAGAATTCGCGGAACTGCCTAAAACAATCTCTGGGAAGATCCGTCGCGTTGAGCTGCGTAAAAAAGAAGCCGACTTTCATGGAGCCGATGGAGAACGTACAGAACAGTCACTGGCTGCTCGTACAACGAACGGGGGCTACGACCACGAATACTCAGCGACAGATTTCAAATAGTCAGCACCCATCTTCCACTGGATAACGCTGCCCAGTAGCTAAGCACAATGAAATGTGGCCCGGGATAATCCCGGGCCACATTTCATTGCTTCTTAGTAGAAATTAACGGTCCTTGAATTCGGGCTGGCGCTTATTGGCAAAAGCATCCATTCCCTCGGACTGATCTTCAAACGCAAACAGTGCATGGAAGGTACGGCGTTCAAACAGCAAGCCTTGCTGCAGTGTTGTTTCAAAGGCTGTGTTAACGGCTTCCTTTGCTGCCATAATTGCCGGTCGCGATTTTGCAGCGATAGTCTGCGCAATCTCCATAGCCGTATCAAAGACTTCGTCGTCGGCTACCAGACGAGCCACCAGACCGGCACGCTCGGCTTCCTCACCAGTCATCATCCGTCCAGTAAACACCATATCCATAGCTTTAGCTTTGCCAACAGCTCGCGCTAACCGCTGCGATCCGCCCATGCCAGGAATAACACCGAGATTAATTTCTGGTTGGCCAAATTGTGTTTTCGGTCCGGCGACCATCACATCGGCCATCATAGCTAGTTCGCAGCCACCGCCAAGTGCGTAGCCGTTTACAGCCGCGATGACTGGTAGTCGGATCGCAGTGAACCGGTTCCATTGTGAAAACCAGTCGGCCTGCTGCATTTCAATATAGGACTTGGAATTCATTTCTTTGATGTCAGCACCGGCAGCAAAGGCTTTTTCGTTGCCGGTCAACACAATGGCCATGATGTTTGGGTCAGCTTGGAAAGCCTCTGCAGCATCAACAACGGCATACATCACATCAACGTTGAGAGCATTAAGCGCATCTGGACGGTTCAAACGAATCACACCGATGCGATCGACCGTTTCGGTTAAAATTATTTCGGTAGACACAAACTAGCCTTTCTGTTTCGTGGCGATAATGGCGGAGAAGTCTTTACCAGAAGTCTCCTCCGAGTCGAATTCAGTGTACGCACGATAGGCAGCCAAGCCGAAGTCTGCCGGTGTGTCGGTGGCTTCAATAGCTTCACGAGCAAGTGTGAGATCTTTTGCCATCAGCCCGGTAGCAAAACCTGGTCGATAATCGTTTGACGCTGGAGAGGTAGGAACTGGACCAGGTACGGGACAGTTGGTTGTAACCGACCAGGATTGGGCAGCCGAGGTCGACATGACATCATAGAGCGCCTGATGGCTCAATCCCAGATTCTCGCCAAGGCTGAACGCTTCAGCCGTTGCTATGGTATTGATAGCCAGCGCCATGTTGTTGACGATCTTGATTGCTTGACCGCTACCAGAATCTCCGGCATGCACAATTTGACGTCCCATGACTTCAAAAAGCGGCCGGGCTGTGTCAAAGGCTTCCTGGCTGCCACCCACCATGAAGGTTAATGCGCCTTTTTCCGCCCCCGCCGTGCCTCCTGACACTGGAGCATCTAATGCAAGATGCCCGGCATCATGCGCCATTTCTGCTGCTTGGACTGCATCATCGACGGCGATGGTCGATGAATCGATAAACAGCGTACCCGGTGCAGCTGCAGCCAATAGCCCATCACGATAAGCAGCCAGGACATGCTCGCCGGCAGGAAACATGGTGATAACCACATCAGCGTCTTCGACCGTTTTGTTGGCAGAATCCGCTGGCATCACACCATGTTCTGTGGCAGCTTGAAGGGCCGCCTCGACGACATCAAAACCGGTTACGTTATAACCAGCATCGACTAAGTTTCGGGCCATATGAGACCCCATATTCCCAAGACCGAGAAAAGCGATTTTCATAATATGTCCTTACTTAGTTCAAAGCCAAGTCCTCAACACCGTCAACGGGTTCAAAGAACGCCGCAACGGCTGTGTCTGTTACGTCGCTGAGGTGGGCAGGGTTCCATTGTGGGTTGCGGTCTTTATCTATAATTTGGGCCCGAATACCTTCGGCCAAGTCATCGCCTTCTACAGCATGCATTGTAGTCCTCAAGTCTTGAACCAACACTTCGGCAAAATTAAGATCCTTAGCGCGGTTGATTGCTTCTAATGCGACCTTCAGACCCGTGGGCGAGTGTCGTTGCAAAGCTTTGAGTGCTTTTTTAGCCATCTCATTGTCTTGATCTGCAATACTTTGGACACCGGAGATGATTTCTTCGACCGTCTCAGAGCCAAATGCGTAATTGATCCATGGGGATTCAGTGCTTAATAGCGATCCACCCGGCTGATCAAAGTCCGCAAGAGCTTCATCTACCTGGCCGGGATCGGTGATAGTTTGTAAGCGTTCGATCAATGCATTCACGTGATCATCCGGGACGTGAACGTCTGCCATACCGGCATACACCGCATCCGGACCGGACACATGACTACCTGTCAACGCCATATATTTACCTACAGATTCCGGAGCGTTGGCCAGAAAATAGACCCCACCAACGTCTGGGCTGAAGCCAATACCGACTTCAGGCATACCTAATTTTGTGGAATCTGTTGCTACTCGGTGTGATCCCGGCGAGGATATACCGACTCCCCCGCCCAGAACCAAACCGTTCATGATTGCGATGTACGGTTTTGGGTAATTATAGATTCGGTTATTAAGCGTGTATTCCTCGCGGAAGAAAGGAACCGCAGCCTGCAAATCATTATTGACAGCATTATCATGAATCGATACGACGTCCCCACCGGAGCACAATCCGCGATCACCTGCTCCTTGGACCAACACGGCGTGGACGTCGTCATTGGATTCAAATTCAGTTAGTGCGCGATCCAACTGGCCAATCATATCGTGGGTTAACGCGTTAACCGCTTTAGGGCGGTTCAGCGTGATCACGCCTAGGCTGCCCTCAACGGATGTCAAAATTTCATCTTGTGACATAGATTCCTTTACTGCAATGGCATGACGAAGCTGGCTTCTTCTTTAACTCCGGATGGCCAGCGCGACGTTACCGTTTTCGTACGGGTCACAAACTTAAATGCGTCGGCTCCATGCTGGTTAAGATCACCAAAACCTGAGGCTTTCCACCCACCAAAAGTGTAGTAGGCAATTGGCACAGGAATGGGCACGTTGACCCCGACCATCCCGACATTCACCCGACGAGTAAATTCACGAGCTGTATCACCGTCACGAGTAAAGATAGCCACGCCATTACCGTAGATGTTTTCGGATGGTAAGGCTAAGGCCTCTTCAAAATCATCAGCTCGGACAACGGTCAATACCGGACCGAAGATTTCATCGGCATAGATAGACATTTCTTTTGATGCGTGATCGAAGATAGTTGCACCAATATAAAACCCGTCTTCGTGGCCTTCGACGGCGACACCTCTACCATCTAGGACTAATTCGGCACCCTCATCCACACCAGCTGCTATGGCATCTTCAATGCGTTGTTTAGCTTCGGCCGTGACAACAGGCCCAAAATCCGATGTTGGATCCAGCGACGGTCCAACCTTGAGTTCTTTAGCTCTTTCGACAAGCTTATTTACCAGTGCATCGGCAGTTTTTTTACCGACGGGCACTGCCACGGATAGGGCCATGCACCGCTCGCCCGCTGCGCCAAATGCCGCACCAATTAAAGCATCGGCGGCTTGGTCTAAATCTGCATCTGGCATGATAATGGCATGGTTTTTTGCTCCACCGAAGCACTGCGCTCGTTTGCCGTTGGATGCAGCGGTGGTATAGATCGATTGCGCAATCGGGGTGGAACCAACAAATCCAACACTTTGGACTTCTGGATGATCTAAGAGTGCATCGACCGCGACTTTATCACCATTGACTACTTGGAACACGCCGTCTGGCAAGCCCGCGTCTTGAAAAAGTTTGGCAAGCATCAACGGCACCGATGGGTCACGTTCGGAAGGTTTCAAGATAAAAGCGTTACCTGCTGCCAGGGCTGGTCCAGCCTGCCATAGCGGAATCATCGCTGGGAAGTTAAAGGGTGAGATTCCTACGCATACGCCAAGGGGTTGGCGCATCGAGTAAGTGTCGATGCCGGTACCGGACTGATCGGAGAATTCACCTTTCATTAAGTGTGGTGCACCCATGCAGAACTCGATGACCTCTAGGCCTCGCTGGACATCACCTTTGGCATCATCGTAGGTTTTGCCGTGTTCGTTCGATAACGCTTTTGCCAATTCATCCATATTTTCGTGGCATAGATCCACGAAGCGGCCAAGAATGCGGGCGCGACGTTGCGCGTTAAGCGCCGCCCATTCAATCTGAGCTTTCGCTGCAATTGCTACAGCGTCATTTACCTCAGAAACGGCTGCCAACGGTAATTTAGCGGCAACTTCTCCTTTAGCCGGGTGATACACATCAGCAAAGCGTCCTGAGGTACCTTCCACTGAAGCACCGTTTATGAAGTGCGTGAGAGTTTGTGTCATTTATTCCCTTCCAACATGGCTCAGCCGTAGAAGATAATCCGCGGTCCACCAGTGTTTGCGTTGTTACAGCTAAGAAATTGGCTGCAACGGTTAGGCCTAATATGCCATCCTAATAGTGTCCTTGACCACACTTGAACATATTTTATTGCTAGCGTTTACTTCACAACTACTGTGCGGCTATGCACAGGTGCTGACTAGCTGTTGCGCATCGAGTGGTAGGCACTTGTCCGAGCGCAGCCTAGACTGTGGGCATGTCCAATCAAGAGTTTGCTTCTGTACCAGATTCTGCACAGACCTTTTTTCTCTCCCCCACTTCCAAAGCTGGTCCTGAAGGGGAGATAAATAAGTGGCGTGCAGCTATGCAAAACCCTGAGCACTCCCAACGCTACGCCCAACGTTGGGAGCGGATTGAAGCAGCCGGCAATGATATCCATGGTGAAGCCAGAGCTATCGACGCCATGGCGCAGCGTAAATCCACTATTTTAGATGCCGGTTCGGGCAATGGACGGTTAGCCGGCTACTTAGCCCGAGCTGGACACAAGGCAATGGGAATAGATCTTGACCCGTATTTAGTAAACGTGGCCAACACGAAATATCCCGAGGCTACCTTTGAGGTTGCAGACCTTGCCGATTTCGCTTTATACGACACCCACGGTGCGTTGAGAACTTTCGACATAGTCGTGTCGGCAGGGAATGTGCAGGCCTTCTTAGCCGCTTGGGAACGTATCCCAACGCTTCAAAATATCGCTGCCCATATGCACGGGTCATCACGCTTCGTGACTGGTTTTCAACTGGGGCGCGGTTATTCCGCAAAGCAATTCACCACTGACGCCGAGGCTGCAGGGCTCGAAGTGTTCCAGCGGTTTGGTACCTGGCAGTTTGACCCATTTGAAGAATCCAGTGATTTTTTGTTAGCTATCCTACGATTAAAGGGCGCCTAATTTTCTGATTCGCAGGCGCACTCGGATCATCCTAGAATCGTCCCGTCACTTCCTACCGATAGAAAGCTTCTGTGCCGAACGCAAATAATCTTCCCACCCCACATCGTACGCTTACTCGCCAATTATGCGGGGTTATGTGGGTTGTTCTATTTGGGTTTGGCACGTTTTTCCTTAACTATGCAACGCTTGTGCCTGTCGGAGAGGGCATGGGATTAACAACCGTTACTGCCGGTTCGATTTTGACCATCATGATGGTCGCGGTAGTTGGTGTGCAACCGGTTGCCTCGATGTTAAACTCGCGGTTTGGGCCACGTCACGCACTTGGTATAGCCCTAATACTGCAGGGCATCAGCAATATCGTTGGATTAGTTGATGGTTCTCCAATAGCAGTTCTTTTGACAGCAAGTATTATCGGTGGTCTGGGTTTTGGCGTCCTGGTAGTTAGTGGTACTGCAGTAGTTCCTTCAACTGTCGTGCCAAGCCGGTTGGGGCGAGCACTCGGCTACTTTGGCGCTACAACTGCCGGTGCCACAGCGCTCGGGGCCCCGACTGGTCTCTGGCTTATCGAAGTAATACCACCTGTTGGTTTGCGCTGGGTAGGTTGTGTGTTGATTGTGGTGGCATTACCTGCGTTATTGCTTATTCCCAAAACACAGCGAAGCCTAGAAACTTCTGCATCAGAATACTCAACTGAGAACACCGGAAGTTTGACGGGACGACGCTTCAGTGGTCTTGTAATCGTCTTATTACCGGTGGCTATAGCAATGACCGCTTTTGGCTTAATTCTGGCATTTGGGCCGTTGGATAATAAAACTTCAGCCGCCGAGTTCATAGTCACCATGCAAGTACTTGCCATCATTGGGCGGTTTTTGGCCAGCTCTGCTCTGGACCACCGTACTGGTAAAAGTGTCATGGTGGGGGCTATTATCTTGACTCTTATAGGTTTAGCCTCGACGGCGCTTTTGTCTGGCGGCTTGGAGCTTTATCTTGCAATGGTGGTATTAGGCTTCGGTATTGGTTCGATACAAGCTGCCAGTCTTGTGTTGTGTTTTGAGCAGGCAGGTAATGCTAACCACGGCAGTGTTGCGTGGAATATGACCTTTGATATTGGTCTAGGTTTTGCGGGGTTGGTAGGCGGCTTCGGGTTCACCTATTGGGGGGCGGCTGCCACCTACGGGGTGTGCGCTACTGCTTTATTGCTAACCGGGATGTTATTCGTGATGTATTTCCGTGGGCAACGACGGGTCTAGCCCGTAAATTCGAGGTTATGCATCAGTAGCCCAGATGGTTGATTCGTGTTCGACTATGGCAGTGTCAGATTCAATGGCCTTGTCAACCAGTTGGTTAATCACCGTGGTTGAATTGTCTATTTCGATAGCGACACTACGATACTCTCCGGCAGTTGCTAGTAGGGCTTGCACGTGCGCGGTAGGGTCCGGATAACTCGGATCGTAACCGACTACTATGTCTACAACGTTTGGGACCGGCCCAGGATAAGCAATAAGAAAACCGGTGATCTCCCGGTCTTGTCGTGTAACAAATGCCTGTTCTGCCCCGGTCTGCGGAGCAAGCAGTAATTGTTGAGCTTGCGTCAGGCTTAACTGAGACGGATCCCAATCGTGTGTAGCGTTGTAGTATTCGGCAACTACTTTAGATAGTTCCACTGATCCGGTAGCTATTTCTTGGACACCGATATCAGTGGGTTCATACGAGTTGGCTGCCAGGATGACCCGTTGGGAGTGTTGAATAGGCGAAAAACCCCGATGAGCCAACCATGCAGCAGTATCCGCGTCACCGGTTACTGAGCGAGTTTTCAACGCCGTTTGCTCGGGAAGATGTTCCAAAAGTCGATTGAACAGTTCCGTTGCAATACCGCGTTGGCGTTGCAGCGGGGCGGTTTCTATAAAACACCAGAGCCGTTGTGGGTGTAGAGCTTGGGTCCGAATCGCCCCGGCTGCAACCGGGATGCCATCGTCAACAGCTACTAGTCCGACGCCGAAGGGTTCCTGGGTCGAGGGTCCTAATATGGCGCGGTCGTAGTGGTGCTGCGCATTTGCTGGGTCTCCAAAGAGTTCCAGTAGACGAAGGTCATCGCCGTCTCGCCAGTCGCGGATGTGCATCTAGACTCCCAGGTGTTCCGATAGGTAGCTTTCAACTTTGTCTAGCGAAACGCGTTCTTGTGCCATGGTGTCACGGTCTCGGACCGTGACAGCGTTATCGTCCAAAGAGTCAAAGTCGAAGGTCACGCAGTAAGGAGTTCCGATTTCATCGTGACGGCGGTAACGTCGCCCGATCGCACCGGCATCGTCGTAGTCAACGTTCCAGCGCTTACGTAAGGCGGCAGCTAGATTATTTGCTGGTTCTGCTAACTCACTCTTCTTCGACAGCGGTAAGACTGCGGCTTTCACCGGAGCCAAACGAGGATCCAAACGTAGGACAGTCCGTTTTTCGGTACCACCTTTAGTATTCGGCGCTTCGTCTTCCGAATACGCATCTACTAAGAAAGCCATAAGTGATCTAGTCAGGCCCCACGATGGTTCGATGACGTAGGGGGTATACCGCTCACCGGTGGCCTGATCGAAGTATTGCATCTTGGTTCCAGAACCTGCTGTGTGGTTGGACAGATCGTAGTCACCTCGGTTAGCGATACCCATAAGTTCGCCCCAGTCGCCACCAGCAAAACCGAATTTGTATTCTAAATCGATAGTCACCGAAGAGTAGTGAGCCCGCTCTCCGTCTGGCACATTGTATTGACGCAAGTTATCCGGATTGATGCCTAAGTCAAAGAACCATTGTTGGGCTTGGTCTACCCAGGTTTCAAACCATTGGTCGGCGTCTGTCGGTGGGATGAAAAACTGGATTTCCATCTGTTCGAATTCACGCGTGCGGAAGATAAAGTTCCCGGGCGTGATTTCGTTACGGAAGGCCTTACCGATCTGGGCAATACCGAATGGTGGTTTTTTGCGTGATGTATTCATCACATTCAAAAAGTTCAAGTACATACCCTGGGCGGTTTCTGGTCGCAGATAGTGGAGGCCCTCTTCGTCAGCAACAGGTCCAAGGAAAGTGCGTACCAGTCCAGAAAACGTACGTGGCTCAGTCATTTTTCCGCGGGTGCCGCAGTTGGGGCAAGCAAGCTCAGAAAGTTCAGGCGTGCGCCCGTGTTTTTCTTCGAATGCTTCGACTAGGTGATCATGACGAGCCCGATGGTTACACACGGTGCATTCGGACAGCGGATCAACGAATGTCTCGACGTGACCGGAAGCCTCCCAGACTTGGCGTGGCAGGATAATAGACGAGTCCAGCCCAACCATGTCGCCACGACCTCGAACAAAGGTATTCCACCACTGTGATTTGATGTTTTCTTTGAGTTCGACGCCTAGTGGGCCGTAGTCCCACGCCGAGCGTGAACCGCCGTAAATCTCGCCGGCTTGGAATACGAATCCGCGACGTTTTGCCAGGTTTGTAACCTGGTCGAGCGTGGACGGTTGTGCCATAGGAGGTATCACTTTCCGTTATCGAAGAAGTATAGATTGTTGTGATCAGGAGCTGACCTGCACCTAGTTTAGGATAGTCGAAACTTTAGCGCTGGTGGGTGACAATGGATGTATGAGTTCTGCTTCTGAAACCCTCTTTATCCGTGACGAGATGATCCGACTTGGACAGGCTCTAAAGCTAGCGAACATAGTCGAAGATGGCGTGGATGCTCGCGACGTCATTATTAGTGGAGACATCTTAGTCAATGATCAAACAGAAACCCGCCGAGGACGGCAATTATTTGCCGGAGATGTGATTACCATCGCTCAGCTAGATCTTGATGTCATCATTGCCACAGAATAAGCAAGCTAGCTTCCAGACACGGTTTCGTGAACATGCTTTTCAATAAAATTCACGAGGTGACCAATTTCATCCGGGTGGATCCCGTGGCCAACTCCGTTGTAGGTACGTTCTTCAAGCTGGACTCGCGGCCGTAGCCAATTTCCGGTTTCGGCAATACGATCGCTTGATACAATCGGGTCAGCTGGATCATATCCCCAGAAAAGCGGTGGTTGTGTTTTGGCAACCTGGGCGTCGTCAAAAAGTGATTCGAGCTCTGGGGCACCTGTGGTGTCGACAATAAATCCGGACAGCCCGATAACAGTGGTATAGGCTTCTGGGTGTATACGCATTAACGACGTTGCCATCGCCATACCTTGTGAAAACCCTAGTAGTGACACGCTTCGGTAGTCCTTCGCCACGGATTGGACCCATTCGTCAAGTTGTATCACTGCTTTTTTAACATCATCAGCGTTGGCGTCCAGCTCAGTCGATATTGGGAACCAGCAATACCCTCCAAAATGTTCGGGCAATTTTTTTGGTGCCTGCACGCTAGCGATCGTGTATCGGTCGTCAAAGTAATTACCCAGAGGAAACAGATCATTTTCATCTGCTCCGAATCCGTGAAGAAATACCAACAGATCGGAATCCGGGCGGGGTGCTTCGTGCGACCAGCGAATATGCATACGTTTAAAGTCCTAGTGTTGTTGTCATATCAGCAGCGACCTGATGAAGATCGGTCAGGAACCCGTCGTGACCGATGGGTGAATCTATCATATGTACCGGCGTTTGAGAACCAAAATCTGCAGCCAGTTGGTAGCTTTGTTCTGGAAAATACAACCTATCTGAGTTCACCGCGACAATGAAAGGTGTAGCCGTTATCCTTGCAATGGCAGTGGCTTGGCCTCCACGGGCCCGACCCACATCGTGAGACATCAGCGCTTCGGTCAGGGCGATATATGAATTGGCGTCGAATCTCGCCGCCATATCTTTAGCCTTATAATCGAGGTAAGACTCCACTTGGTAACGGCCAGTGCGCTGGGTCATCGACGAGCCCAATGGGTTTTCATCGCCTTGAAACTTTCGACCGAAACGAGCGTTCAACTCTGGTTCAGAACGATAATTAATGTGCGCGATTCTACGTGCGATGCCCAGCCCTTGGGTAGGTTCTGGACCATCATAGTAGTCCCCGCCGTTGAAATGCGGGTCAAGACGAATTGCTTCAACCTGCGCTTGAGCGAAAGCTATCTGTTCGGCTGTGGATTGTCCACCGCAAGCGACAACCCCAACCCCGGCAACTCTGTCAGGGTACATGATTGCCCATTCCAAGGCGCGCCCACCGCCCATAGAGCCGCCAATCACGGCGTGGAATCGTTGGATTCCCAGCAGATCAGCAAGCTTAGCTTCGGCATGCACGGAGTCCCGAAGAGTCACAAAAGGAAAGCGGGATCCATAGGGTCGCTGGTTTTTATCCAGTGACGAGGGCCCTGTAGACCCATAGCAGCCACCAATCATATTGGTGGCAATTACAAACCACTTTCTAGTGTCGATGGGTTTACCTGGGCCAACCACGTATTCCCACCAACCGGGCTCTGGTAGCTGACTGGATGAGGCAACGTGACTATCTCCCGTCAGTGCATGTTGGATAAGCACCGCATTGGATTTGTCAGCGGCAAGTGTACCCCAAGTTTCAAAAGCGATTTCGACGTGCGGTAAATAACCGCCCGTTTCAAAATATAGTTCGCCAATATTTACTGTTTGTAGGGCAGCGTCTGCCACGTATGTAGCCGGGTCGGTCACTGTTTCAAGATCCAATGACATGACCTTCAACTCCTTGTTAAACCGTTGCAGCGGCTGTAAAGCCAGACTGCAGGTCGTCCAAAATGTCTGAGATATCTTCCAGGCCTACCGATAGACGCACCAGGCCTGGTTTTACACCAGCTGCTAATTGCTCAGCTTCGGAAAGCTGGGCATGGGTTGTCGTGGCTGGATGTACAACAAGTGAGCGAACATCGCCCAGATTGGCCACGAGTTTGTGCAGCGTTAGTGATTCAGCGAACTTCTGTCCTGCCTTGGCACCGCCGACGATTTCAAATGAGACAATACCCGAGGTGCCCTGTGGCAGTAGACGCTGTGCACGCTCGTAGTACGGCGAAGATTCTAGTCCGGCATATTGCACTTTTTCGACTTGTGGATGGGCTTCTAACCATTCGGCTACACGTTGCGCGTTTGCTAGGTGGCGTTCCATTCGCAACGATAATGTTTCCAAACCCAGGTTCACCAGATATGAATTAAAGGGCGAGGCAGCATTACCCATGTCTCGTAGCAGTTGGGTACGTATGCGCATGATGTATGCCAGGTTGGCGCCCAATGGACCATGTGGCCCAAAGTCTGTACCAAAAACGACACCGTGGTAGGACTCATCAGGTTCATTGAACCAGGGGAACTTTTCTGGATTGGCTGTCCAGTCAAAATTGCCGGAGTCAACAATGACGCCGCCCATCACAGCAGCGTGACCGCTTAAGTATTTGGTGGTGGAATGCACCACGATGTCGGCGCCGTGCTCAAATGGGCGAAATACGCTTGGTGGCGTCAGCGTAGAATCAATAATTACCGGAATACCAGCATCATGGGCGATTTCAGCAACCGCAGGTAGGTCAAGAACATCGGCCTTTGGGTTCCCGAGCACTTCACCAAAGATTGCCTTGGTGTTGGGTTTAATTGCATTGCGCCATTCATCCAAATCGTTTGGATCCTGCACAAAAATGGTCTCAATGCCTAACCGTGGAAGGGTGTGTTTGAACAGATTCTGCGTTCCGCCATATAGTGATGTCGAGACGACCACGGAATCACCCGATCCGGCAACATTGAGTACGCTCAAGGTGGTTGCAGACTGTCCGGAGGATAAAACAACAGCACCAACGCCACCTTCTAGAGCGGCAATTTTATTCTCAACGGCATCATTTGTAGGGTTTGTCAGCCGAGTGTAGATGGGCCCTAGTTCCGATAAGGCAAAACGTCCAGCGGCTGCTGAGGTATCAGGAAAGTTAAAACTTGTGGTCTGATAAATGGGAAGCTGCGTCGCCCCATAATCTGAATCCTCAACCATTCCAGAGTGGATCTGACGGGTCGTAAGTCCCCACGTGGACTGATCAGTGATATCGCGTTGTGCCAATTGCAAAGACTCCTTGTAAAACTAAAGGGGTCTTCTCAACGCCCGTCTACCGCGCAGGCTATATGACGTGCGCGAAGACCCGCGCTTGTCCCAATTTGTCATGAGACCTGGTCCTCACCCGGGGCACCCCACCGCGGTGGAGGGTTGCCGGTCAGTAAGCCGGGGCATTACTACTGACACTCGTGACCAACACCCACTACTATGCCAGAAATTATGGCAAATGGCGACTGGAAATACCACACGGTGAAATCATCGTCTTGATTTCACTTCACAGCCGCGACTCAGGGGTTTTGAACCCTGCAAAACGCTAGTTACACGTTGTATTGTTGATGCATGGAACAACTCGGATACTTTGATGACATCACAGCTGATGATCTGAAGGCCATGGCTGCCGCCACTGGTCCTAAGGTCAGTATTTTTCTGCCAACCGCGCCCCCACAGCACCAACCTCAGGACACCGCTACACGGGTGAAATCACTGGTCAATGAGGCCCGCCGCAAATTAGTGAATGCCGGTGTCCCAGAATCGGATGCAAAAGACATGCTGGCGTCCTTCGATGCTATTGCTACTGATGCACCGTTCCTTCGGCAACAGGGCGAGTCTCTGGCCTTATTTGGTGCACGGGGACTCAACCTTGTTTATCGGTTGGGCGTACCCGTTGCTGAACACACGCAGGTTGCAGAACATTTTGTACTACGCCCCATTTCGGAAGCTCTTACAAAATCTCACGCCTTTTATATTTTGGGTGTGTCCAAGAACAAAGTTCGGCTCTTGGATGCCACCAAAGATTCCGTTGTCCAACTTGACTTACAAGATATTGTGCCCGCATCTTTCGAAGATGTCTTCGATACCGACGATCGTCAGGCACAGCTACAGAACCGGTCCGTCGGCACTAACGGAACGATATTCCACGGCCATGGCGGTGCTGCCGATGCCCAAACAACCGAAGCCCAACAATACCTATACGAAGTTGGGGCATCCCTGGGTGACCTACTCGGTCGGGCCCGGTCTCAACCTATGGTGCTTGCTACAGTTTCCGAAGCGGTGCCCACGTTGAAAGCCTCCTCGTCTTATCCGGTTATCGCTGAAGACTTTATTGCTGGAAATCCAGATGTGTCGTCCAACCGCGATCTACAAACTGCCGGTTGGGAAGTAGTACGACCACGTTTTGCGTCAAATGATGACGCTGCCTTCGAACGCTTTGCTGATGTTTCGGGTACCGGCTTGGGTGAAGTCCAGCCTGACCTCATTCGTGAAGCAGCCGTTGCTGGTCGGGTGGATACGCTATTCATTAATCCGTCATTGAATGCTTCCGACGGAACAGGTGATGTCAACACCGCTATCCTGCACACCAAGCTCAATTCTGGTGACGTCGTCATTATCTCTGATGGTCGGGTTGAAAACGTTGCAGCCCTAATGCGTTACTGATACTAGAGCAGCACTGCTAGCCCCTTGGTACCAGATACCGAGGGGCTAGTTTTTTATAGCAGCTTCATAAAAAGCCCAAGAAGCCGAATTTTGTGACTTATTTCAAAATCTGACTGCAAAACATGGAAAGCTGATGAATATGCGCTTGGATCACGTTTCTTATGCTGTAGGCCCCGAAGGGCTCGTCGCTACCGCTGACAAAATGAGTCAAAAATTAGGTATCGACTGGGTTAATGGTGGTATCCACCCACGCTTCGGGACTCGTAATTTATTTTTCCCGATGGAAAACCGTCAATACTTTGAAATAGTTGAAGTTCTAGAACACCCGGCCGCCGAAAAGGCACCATTCGGGCAGGCTGTCCGCGCCCGGTCGAGTATGGGCGGTGGCTGGATGGGCTGGGTCGTCTCTGTTGACGATATGGCCCCCTTCGAGGAGCGTCTGGATCGACGAGCGGTCCCGGGAGGGCGTACCTTTCCGGACGGGCGAACACTGGAATGGGAGCAAATAGGGATTAAGGGACTCATCGCAGACCCACAGGTGCCATATATTCTCCGGTGGCTTGAGGGTACCGAAGCCTTGCATCCATCTCAGGCAGAGCCAGCACAGGCCGCGATCAATTCCATTACTATCGCGGGCAACCGGCCACGAGTTCGCGATTGGTTGGGACTTGGAGACACAGACGAACTCGTCGAGGATCTCAATATCAAATATATCTCCCCGTCCGGTACACCTGGTATTGCAGAAGTAAGCTTTTCAACGCCCAAGGGTACAGTCACTATTTAACGCTATGCCCTGCCTGTGACCGGTATTATGCATGAGCTGGCACAGTGCAGGGATCGAATACAACTCGCATCGAACTAAACCAGCCTTTACGACGGTAAACTATTAACATGGCGGCAATGAGCACCGCAGGGCCTAGCCCGGACAACATATCGATCATCGTGTCGTAATTATTTAATTGGGCTAATTCTCCCGGGCTAAAGAGATGATCGTAAGCAAACTCGCCCATCTCCCATAGCACGGCGATCAAGACTTTGATTGCCAGTAGGACAAGAACTTCAAACCACAGCGGAAACGTAATACTGTACCGTTGCGATGTTGCGCTAAGCACGACCAAAATTATTAACGTAACAACAAACCCTGAATATAAGTGGACTAGAGTATCCCAGATCGGCCAGACATCGTAACGGTTTAATACCCCGCCGGTATATGGCCCAGCTAATAGCAGGAGCGCATAATGACTTTGCACTCTGATAGGAAAATATAAATTAATCCATCGGTCTATGAGGATGGGAAGAAGAATCGCGGGCAATAAAGCCACCGGAATGATCACCAGCCCCCATTTTTGTTGTGTCAGCAGTACTAGCACCGTGCCAATGAAAATCAGGAGGGATGTTCCGATGGGGAGGAAGCGCTTGGCCAGCACACGTGGGACCATGTGCCCAGAGTACCGTCGGTTTTCTCACCATGTAAGGCGCGGAATATCAGCTCGGTTTCGCCTCGGACACTTAGACACAGCCGTGATATAGGGCGTTTTATACTTCAAGCATGTACGCCAAGCACGCCAGTAAACTCACTCATCAATTATTGGACTCTGTTCCAGTCGATTTGGCGGCACAGCTCCAATCCTTTGATTGGAGCCAAGCTAAAATTATCGAGCGAGGCAAAGACCATATTATTTTGATTGCAGGGCATTTAGCCGTTGCGCGATTATCACGGTTTGACGACCCCGACTTGGCGCGAAAAGTGCGCTTACTTAAACAGCTTCGTCTCCCCTGGCGTGTACCCACTCCCCTGTCTCATGTAGATCAAGGGGTGCTGCAGCGCTACATTCCCGGGACTGCCCATCCACACAATTCAGGTGACGTCGCAACACTGTCCCATGTCGTAGAAGTTCTAGAGAATTATGATACTGCCGGACTGGCCCTGGCAGACCCATTTGCTCAGCGCGGCAGGTTCACCGAGGATATGTTAACCCGACTGGATACGGTAGTAGAAAATAAGATGGCCCGTGCTATTGCCGAGCATGTCCACGGGTGGACTGACGACGGTATTGGCGCTGGGCTAGTACACGGCGACCTAGCAGGCCATAATATGCATTGGGTAGATGGCCAGCTGATTGGCATCCTCGATTGGGATTACGCTGCGCTATGGGACACAGCATTGAACGCGACCTACCTAAGCCTCTGGCACGGTGTCCCCTTAGACGATATTAGCGCAACGCCCCATCGGGCTCGAGTATGGTCGGGAGCCCTTGGACTCTACGCCCTAGCCGATGCGCTAACCTGGGATATCTCACCGGCAGGTTGGCGGCGACTCAATAAGAAGGTTCAGCCGCGTATTCTCAAGGCCTATCACTCTTTGGCTCATTCTGAAGCTTAGCGGAAGCGACTAACTGCTAGGTCACGCACCGATTGTGAACTAACCCAATCTGCGGCCGAACCGTCACAAAGCAGATCAGCTCCAAGCCGGGCGAAACCCAAAGAGGTTTGAAAACCATACCCAGATTGCCCGGCCAACCAGAAAAACCCTGGGTGCTCATCGAAACCAAGCACTGGAACACCATCAGATGACTCGGTGCGCAATCCCGTCCAAGAGCTACGCACTCCGGTGATATTTAACGTAGTATCGGCATGGATTTGGTCAATCATGGCATCAATATCTGAACGATGCGGTTGTGCATCCTCGGCAATTGACGGCACGGAGTCCTGTGGTGAGGCCAAAATAGCCGATGAATCCTCGTACCGATAATAATATCCACCGATTTTCATTACCATGCAACGATCCGGTGCGATCGGAGTATCAGTTTCTAAAACTGCCGCGGTGCGGCGCAACGGTACAAGTCCTAGCGGGGCAATACCGAAAAGTTCGGCCACTGGGTCAGCCCATGCGCCTGCGGCATTGACCACAACCGATGCAGCATATTTACCCTGAGGTGTTCTGACCTGCCAGAGACCATCACTAAAGTCTGCATCGATTACAGGTTCGGCAAGCCGAATCGTCAGGTTTGGTGCATCTTCAATGAGCCAGTCAAGCATTGCTGACGCATCAATTCGCAGTGAACGGTCGTCCAAGGAACCGGCGGTAAATCGTTGTGGGCGCAGTTCGCTAACGGTGGCATGCAGAGTATGAAAGTCCTGTCGAAGCTGGCCCGGGAAGGCTTCAGCCTCGACTTCTTCGTCTGTTCCAACCATCATGAACGAAGACGGCCACACTACGGGTTGGGCAAGTTCTTGCTGTTGGCGCTGAATCATGCCCACCGTAATATCGGTCAGTTCCCGTACAGCAGCCGGGCCATACCCAAGCACCAATTGTTGGGCTGACCGGCCAGAGGTGTGATAGGCCAGCTGATCCTCGGCTTCTAGAAGGGTCACGGACTGTCCACGTTGGGACAGCTCCCTACCCAGCGATATCCCGGCAATACCGCCACCAATAATAAGAATCACGTTTGAAGCCTAGCTTTAGTCGTAGACGGATGCAGATTTATATACTGCGTTAGTCTGCAACGGGCAGCAGCGCTGCCCGTTGCAAAACCAGAGAATTTAGCCAATCTTCTCTAGGATGATTTCTCTTACGCGACCGGCATCTGCTTGGCCTTTTGTCGCTTTCATAACCGGACCAATCAACGCGCCAACTGCTTTCATGTGGCCACCTTTAATCCGTTCGACGACATCGGGGTTGGCTGCCATGGCATCTTCTACTGCCGTCGTCAGTGCTCCTTCATCGGAAACTACCGCTAGCGAACGTGCTTGGACAACTTCACTTGGACGGCCTTCCCCCTCAGCAATGTGTCCGACGACTTGGCGTGCGATCTTGTCGTTGATGGTCTTGTCTGCAATCAGCGATTCAAGTTCCACCACATCAGCCGGTGTGACGCCCAGGGCTTCAGGTGCGATCCCCTTCTCATTGGCGATACGTGCGATCTCGCCCATCCACCATTTGCGAGCAGCTTCTGGAGTGGCTCCAGCGCTTACGGTGGCTTCGATTTCATCAAGTAGCCCGGCGGCAACGACGTCACGAAATTCGGTTTCACTATAGGGCCACTGCTGACGTAACCGATGGCGCCGTTGAAGCGGGTTTTCTGGCAGTTCGGCGCGCAAACGCTCTATCCAGGCCTCGTCGGTGACTACGGGCACTAGGTCCGGGTCCGGGAAGTAACGATAGTCATCGGCATCGGATTTTGGTCGGCCTGAGCGTGTCGAACGTGCCTCTTCATCCCAATGTCGTGTCTCTTGGGTGATCGCATCACCAGCATCGAGTACTTTGGCTTGGCGGATAATTTCAGATTCCACGGCTGCAGCTACAGCACGCGTGGAGTTTACGTTTTTGGTTTCGGTACGTGTGCCGAAAGCTTGTGCACCAATGGGCATCAGCGAGACGTTGGCATCGCAACGAATATTACCGCGTTCCATGCGGGCATCTGAGACGCCCAATGCTTTGACGATATCTCGTATAGTTGCCAAATAGGCACGCGCTAATTCCGGTGCTCGCTCTCCAGCACCGGTGATAGGCCGGGATACGATTTCTACTAGCGGTACACCTGCACGGTTGTAATCCACCAGTGAAGCCGAAGCATCGTGGATGCGTCCAGTTGAGCCAATGTGGGTGAGTTTTCCGGCGTCTTCTTCCAGGTGGGCTCGTTCAATTTCGACCCGGAAAATTTCACCGTCATCAAGTTCCACATCTACATATCCGTCGTAGGCGATAGCTGGTTCAGCCTGCGAGGTTTGATAGTTTTTACCTAGATCTGGGTAAAAATATTGTTTACGTGAAAACCGCGATTCTGGCGCAATCGTACAATTCAACGCCAATCCTAGTTTGATACCGTACTCGATACCGGTGGCATTTATCGCCGGTAATGTGCCTGGCATACCGAGATCGGACGCGGTGACATTGGAGTTAGGCTGGTCCCCAAAAGCGTTGGTCGCGGTAGAAAACATCTTGGTAGCGGTGTTGAGTTCTACGTGAACCTCAAAACCGAGGACGGGTTCATAATTTTGCAATACGGATTTCATTTTGTTGCTCCTGCCGTGGTTTCAACGACGGCGCTGATGCGGTAAACCAGTTCGTCTGCGTAAGTAGGTGCACAGATATGCATACCTGCCACACTGGCAGCAGGCAGGCCGGCCAGCGATGCACCGACTCCCGGGTTGGTCGAGTCGTATTCTTCGCCCTGTTCAAGGGTTGCCGGCACAGCAATGGCATCTACGGTTTCAAAGGCTGTTTTGTAGTCGTTGATGATTTCGGTACGAACTTTTTGCGCCGGGAAGAAATGGGTATTGATCGTGCCGGCTGACAATAGGTGGGTGCCGATAATAATGCGCCGTTTTGTCGCATACCCAAACCCGGCGCCACGTGAGGCAATAATGACGTCTTCAACGGTTGCGCCGTCTGGAGTTACCCGGTTTCCGAACCGAATGCCATCAAATTTGGCTAGGTTCGCAGAAAATTCTGCGGCACCAATAATATGAGCAGCCTGGCGAGCCTGTGTCAGCGACTCAAGGCTAACCTGCGTGGTTTGTACACCGGCAGATTGTAGTGCGGTGACACCGTTTTGGTACTGCACCCAAGCGTCGTCGGAAACATCGGCTGGCTGGGAAAGGATGGTCCCAACGGTTAGCCCAGAGATCTCAGTTGAGTTACCAAAATCCCAGTCATGGTCCAAGCTAGTGGGATCAAGCTCATCAGGGCCCAACAAAATCTGATGAAGAGCTAAGACATCATCGGTTGTACGGCCAATTGGGGTGACGGTATCCATAGACGACACTGCCGCAACCACACCGTACCGTGAAATAGCGCCATAGGTTGGTTTGACTGCTACTACACCGGTTTGAGCGGCAATATGTCGGGCGGTGCCGGCAGTATCGGATACAACAGCAAATGGGGCTTGGCGGTCAGCGACAGCTTGATGGGCACCAGAATCTGGTCCCATACCGAACTCAGAAACTTTGGCCTTGGCCAAAATCGGCAACCCTGCCGCCCGAAGTTTCGATACTGCAGTCGCAGCATAGGGGGCAATCCAGCCCGCCAGGTAATCAGAGCCAGCGGCAGTTGGCATAGTGTCTGTGACAAAGACATCGGAAATGACCACGGGAACACCGGCCATTGGGTGATTATATTGGCCGGCATCAACGGCTTCTGCAACAGCTAGAGCATCCTCAGCGTTGACATAGGCGTAGGCGTCGTCGCCGGCATTCAAGTGTGCCTGGAGTAACTGCACGGCAGTCGTTTCACCAGCCCGCAGTTTTGCGGCCATATCTGTGGCGGTAAGTTGTGTGAGCTCCATTATTCTCCATCCAGAATTGCAGGGACCATAAATTGTCCGTCTTGGGCCTCAGGTGCCCCCGATAGCGCCTGGTCATTGGTGAGCTCATGTGCCGCAACATCAGCACGGAACTTGTTGTTGACGGGCAGCGGATTGACGGTGGCGGACAGTTGTTCATCTGCGGTGACCGTCAGGGAGGCGATAATGGGATCGAATTCTGCTGTCAAACGTTGGCGTTCGTCCTCCGTCAATGCGATGTGGGCGGTCGCTGCTATCTTGTCAACCATGAATCTCCTTTACTAGGTTTCTTTAGTTTAAAGGATGGACATAGACCAAAAAGGTTTCGAGTCCTTCTTGGTGGTCCACTATGCCGGCGGTGTATAAGTTCCAGTCCCGGTCCGGTGCACGCTGGAATCCCATGGCGTGGTACATCGTCTGGGCGGTGGTCATCGATGGCATGGTGGTAATAACTACACCCGTTCGATGCTCGGCGCGGGCAAAATCTATTACGTATTGTACGAGACTGCGGCCGATACCGTGGCCTTGAAATCCCGGTTCGACAGCCAGCATACGAAATTCCAGTTCGTTGTCGTAGGCTACTTCCGCGGCCTCTGACCCCGGTGGTGCAATGTTGAGGCTTCCCACGACCTTGCCATCGAGTTCCGCTGCATAGAGGTGCTGCGCACGGCCAGCAATATCGGTTAGCGCTGCCACATAAGGATCGGTTGGACCAATATGGCCCGATGACACGTAGGCAGCGTAAGTCAGTTCGCGGATGGCCTGGTAGTCAGTTTCGACCGCGGGTCGGATCCTTACCAACGTACTGCTGCCAAACGCTGTTCAAGAGTGTGGACCTGGTCTGCTGGCCCGGTAGCTGTCACGCTGACTACACCGTCACCAACCGTACAGTCAACGATAAAATTTCCAACTGTTATATTCGTGTGCTCTGCTGGACTGGAGTCTTGGATAGAAGCAATCCAGCCGGCTGGATCATTGGTTTCAACGGTCCCATTCAACACAGTACGGCCCACCGGGTGTTGCTCATCGACATCCAACTGGTGGTGGTCTAACCCGAGGTCGCCAGCAAGCATCCAATCCGGGGTTTGGTCGGACTGCTGCCAGGCCGGACGACGCACAGCCACACCAGCCTCTTGGGCAATAAGGGCCCCTGCAGCCCAGTCATATTCCTGCAGCCCGTATTCTGCATAGGCATCAAGGGTGCCGTCAGCTACCATGCACAAATCTAGGGCTGCAGAGCCGGCGCGACGCACGTCAGCAAAACCACCTGCAACCAGGATGCGCTGCAGGTGTTCGTATTGAAACCCCCGACGCGAGGGATCATAAGAAAATCCAGATGCTATAAGTCGACCGGAGCGGCCAAGTACTGGCCCATAGAGTTTGACCGGTTCGGTTGGTGTGGTTGGCAGTCCTACATCAAGTGGTCCGTCAGCCGAAGTAAAAGCTCCTTCACCAGCACTAGCCCACCAGGACCGTCCCAACGCTGGTGCCACGATGGCGGCTGCTAACCATTGATCTTGGTAGTGTACTGCCACCGAGGAACAATAGTGCGGGAGACCACGAATAAAATTTGTGGTGCCATCCAATGGGTCAATAGACCAGCGGTACCCGGTGGGGTGTTCTACCTGGGTTGCGCCATACTCCTCGCCGTAGATTTCGTCGTGAGGCCGGTAGGAGTGCAACACGAACCGAATGGCTTCTTCGGCCCTGCGGTCAAAGTCGGTAACCCAGTCAGATCCCGAGGATTTTGTCTCTGCACCCAGTTCTTCTAGACCTAGCGGTGTCAAGGAGTTGGGGCGTTGGGCCAACTGGGCGGCGCCGGCCTGTGCCGCCGCACGCGCGACCGCTAAAAATGCGTTCATCGTTCTCCTGCTAGCAGTTCAGTAAAACCTTGTTCATCTAATATTGTCACGCCTAATTCCTCGGCGCGTGTGAGTTTCGAGCCTGCATTGTCCCCGGCGATGAGATAATCGGTATTTTTCGAAACAGAACCGGTTGCTTTACCACCGCGGGCCAGAATCGCTTCCTTAGCCGAATCCCGAGTGTAATTTTCCATCGTTCCGGTCACCACGATAGTGACACCTTGTAATAGGGTAGAGGACTCATCACGCTCATCAGCCATGACCACGCCGGCTTGCTCCCAAGCTTCTACAATGGCTAAACGCCAGTCGGTGGAGAAAAACTCCATGACAGCCGTAGCGATCACTTCACCTACGCCGTCAACATAAGTGAACCGGTCATAGTCTTGGTTTAATGCTGCTGTACGCAACGCCTCCATTGAACCAAAGGAGGCTGCTAATGCCCGGGCTGCAGTGGGACCGACGTGACGAATGGATAACGCCACCAATACCCGCCAGAGCGGTTGAGTCTTTGCTTTTTCTAACTCGTCAAAAAGCCGCTGAGTGTTCACGGTTGGGTTGCCATCGCGGGTGTAAAAATACGGGACCTTTTCCCATTCACCTGTGGGTTGGCCTTGGGATCGTTTCTGACGCCATACATATACGTCAGCAAGTTTGGCTTTTAGCTGGGCA
>Ga0209487_1000393_pt1 | contig 40163 bp, 66 predicted proteins | sample Poulit2012_FD_187524 | JGI IMG/M metagenome (GOLD analysis project Ga0209487, IMG submission 187524) | Agricultural soil microbial communities from Georgia to study Nitrogen management - Poultry litter 2012 (SPAdes) (version 2) | ecosystem: Environmental > Terrestrial > Soil > Agricultural land...
GGGGGGGGGGGGGGGGGGGGAGGCTCCGGGGGGGGAGCCTCCCCCGGTGGGGTGTCAGGCGGTGAACCCGGCCTCGGCGAGGTCGGCCTCGACCTGGCGGGCGCGGGCCTGCTGGCCGCGGACGTCGCCCTTGCGGATGGTGGCGGCGACGTCGAGGGCGAGGCGGGCGTAGTGCTCGACCTTCTCGCGGTGCGCCTCGGGGCGGCCGAGGGCGACCCACATCTGGTAACCGGTGACGTGGCGCTCCGCCTCCTTGAGCATCGCCCACTTGGTCCAGGTGGTGTTCATGCGCTTGGTGGTGGTGGGGATGTAGTTGCTCATCGGTCTTTCCTCTCCGTGGTTGGCCTGTCACCTATGAGTTAACACTGTGAAACTGGCGGTGTCAACTGCTAGGCGGCGGGGGTGCGGGGCGGGAGGATTCGGAGGTGGTCTCCCGCCCCGCAGTCTGTGTGTCAGCGGAAGCGGTACGGGCCGTTCGGTCCGGCGATGCGGTGGACGCGGGTCTTGTTGGGGCCGAAGGCGCGGCAGCGGTGGCACTTGTCGTCGGCGCGCTGGCGGGTGACGTGGGCGCCGTGGGCCAGGGCCTCGGCGGTGGAGCCGATCTTGCCGATGATGAGCGGGAAGCGGTGGTCGGCCTTCGCGATCATCTGCTGGATGGCGGTCATCGTGTCCTCCTGGTGTGGCTGGTCTTGCCCTGTCACCCATGAGTTAACAGTGTCGTCCGGGCGACGTCAACTGCTAGGCGGCAACCTCCTCGCGGTCGGCCCGTTGCGCCCCGGCCAGCCTCGCTCGCTGGCGCTCCGTCAGCCCGCCCCACACGCCAGCGCGGTACTGGTCGGTGCCAGCCTCCAGTTCGAGCGCGGTCTCCAGGCAGGCGACCCGGACAGGGCACACGCGGCACGCCTCCTTGGCCCGCTCCCGGTCGCAGTGGCCCCGCTCCCCTGTCCATGCCTCGGGGTCGGCCCCGGCCCTCGTGAGGATCACGCACAGCCCGCGACTGAGGTCGGTCATCGTGCCAGCCTCGCGGCCTCCAGGGTCCTCCAGGCCTTCGTCGGCGCGCCCCGGTCGATGAGGTCCTGGGCCTCCCTCATCGCTTCCTCCAGGGCCTTGACGCGCTGGGCGGCGGTCTTGCCGCTGTTCGGCCTGTACGGCTGAGTCTCGCGTCCGTTCACGTGCTCGGGGAGGACGTAGACCTCGTTGCCGTTGCGGCGCCTCGTGAGCCTCGCCAGGTGTCCGGCGCGGTGCAGGCGGGTGAGGGTCCCGGAGGAGGCTCCGTGGCCGATGGCGAGCGCGGCCTGCACCTCCTTGTCGGTCATCCCGGACCGGCCAGCGGCGGCGATGAGGGCGTGGACCTCGCGGGACCGCCAGCCGGTGATGCCGGAGGCGTCCTCGCGGTCGGCGCGCTCCTTGCTGGTGGCGGAGCCGGACCAGCCGGAGGATCCGGCGTAGGGGGTGTCGGTGCTCATGGGTTGTCCTTTCGTGCGGCGAGCCACTGGTGCTCGTACTCGGTGACGGTCATCCGTCCGTGCTGCTCCCACCACTCGATCAGTTCGGGGGAGGCGTGGGCCTGGGCGTGCTGCCAGGGGCCGGTGAACACGCTCTCGGTCGTCGCGTCGGAGGATCGGCGGAGCAGGTGAGGGCCGAGGTCCCTCTGCGCTGCGGTCATCTGCGCTTCGAGGTAGTCCTGGAACTCGGCCCGCATCTGGCGCCACATGTCGGCGGCGTGGGCGAATATCGGGGACCGCATGGGGTGGGCCTACTCCTCTCCGCGCAGGCGTCCGGCTGCTGCGAGGTCCTGCGCGATCTTGGTGGCGCACTCCTCGTAGGCTCCCTCGGGGACTCCGAAGGCGGCGGCTGCCCGGAAGGCCTTGGACTGCCGGATGGCTCGGGCGGCCTCGCGGACTGCGCCGGGGGAGGACTCCACCGGGAAGGCCTCCTGGAGCATCCGGATGTCCTCGTCCGTGAGGCGGAGGACGGAGCCTCCGGCGAGGTGGAGGAGGCGACCGGTGATGAGGTCGATCCGCCTCGTCTCGCGGGCCATCACGCGGAGCCTTCGCAGGCGGCGGCCAGGGCCGGGAAGTTGAGGCTGTTCATGTCGGTGCTCAGGGCCTCCAGGTCGGCGGTTGCGGCCTGCATCCCGGCCACGTCGTGGTAGTAGGCGGCCTCGATGCCGGGCATGATGGCCGTCATCACGTCGGCGGCGATGGTGAAGCCCTGGCGGGCTGAGTCGATGGCGTCGAGGCAGACCTGCGGGGTGCGCTCCACCTCGACCTCGACGGTCTCGGTGATGGTCTCGGTGATGACCTCCGGCTCGGCCTCGATGACCTCCGGCTCGGGGTCGGCGCTGCTCCCGATGCCCACGCCCACGAGGAGGGCAGCCACGCCCACGGCGGGGGTCACCCACCTGCGGCGCTTCTTGGGGGCCGGGGCCTGGGGCTGGTCGAGGTAGCCGTACTGGTTCGTGTCGGTGCTGCTCATGGTTCTCGTGTACTCCGTTCTCTGCTGGTGGGGGAGGGCTGGGTGTCCAGCCCTCCCCCGGGGGCTGTGGTGGCCGTCAGGCCGTGGCGAGGACCTTCTGGAGGGACGCGAGGGCGCCCTGGTCGATGGTCTTGATCTGGCCGGTCACGGCGCGCTCCATGTTGCGCTCGACGCGGGAGCCTCGGACGGGCTGGCCGTGGTGCGCCCAGGTGTTGATGGCGGACAGGGCGCCCCAGGCGGTGCCGCTCCAGGGTGCGACCCACTCGTGCTCGCGGTACCAGTGGTCGAGTTCGTCGCGGCGGCGCTGGGCCATGTTGAGCGCCCGCGTGCTGTCGGTGCTCGGGGCGAAGTGGACTTCGAGGAACTTGGCCCACTGGTCGCGGCTGAGTTCGGTCTCGGTGAGGGTCCGGACCTGCTCGTTGAAGGCGTCGGCGGTCTGGTGGACGATGTTGAGCGCGCTGCGCACGTCGTGGATGCGGAGGTGCGAGCGGGCGGTGTGCTTGACGCGGACCCGCTCGGCGCCGGACTCGCCCAGGGCGACCGAGAGGGTGTTGTCGCAGACGACGACCTGCGCGCCGATCTGGTAGGTGGAGGCCAGGGAGCCATCCATGCTGGTCGCGGCGGTCAGGAAGGGGCGGAACTGGACGCCGGAGGGCGTGTCGATGGTGTCCTCCATTTCGACCTGCACCCAGGCGACGGCGCCGCCCTTGAGGAGGCCTGCGGACCCGATGTGGAGGTCTGCGTCGAGGAGGTTCTCGACGTTCTTGATCAGCCACTCGTTGTACTCGTGGACCTGGTAGGAGGCGGAGAACACTCCGAGGACGGCTCCGGTGTCGCTGCGGAGGATGGCCTTGCGGGTGGGGTCGGGGGAGGTGACCACGCCGTTCTCGGTGACGGCGGTGGCGGTGATGTCGGCCTCCAGGGGCGACCAGTGGAAGAGGCGGCGGCGCACGTCCTCGACGGGGATGGCTCCGGCGTAGTGGTTCGGCTCGGCGCCCTGCTCGTCGGCCCGGTAGTGCCAGGCGGTGCCTCGCTTGTCGGTGTAGCCGATCAGGGTGTTCTGGTTGAGGTCGGTCATGGTCTCGCGGGACATGGGTCTCGCTCCTTCTGTGGTTGGCTGGCCTGTCATCTGTGAACTTACAGTGGGACACTCGGGGTGTCCAGCCCTGGCCCGGAGGAGTTTCGCGGGCCAGGGCGGCGGGGTCAGTCGAGGTCGAGGACGGCGGCGCTGGCGGCGGCCATGTCCCGGTGCTCCTCGGTGGCGGGGGCGGCCTTGAGGTGGGCCTCCAGGCGGGTCTGCGGGAAGGTGAGGAGGAAGGCGGCGCCGGTCCACTCCAGCGTGTAGGTGCCGTACTCGCTCGTGGCGGTCCAGCGGGTCGGGGACTGCTGGACCCACTCGACCTGCTCCAGGGCGGCCTGGTTCTCGCGGTTGGAGCGCTCGATGATGCACTTGTCGCAGATGTCCTTGATGCGGTGGAACTGCGGGAGAAGCCGGACTCGTCCGTGGATGTCGGCGCGGCAGGTGGCCGGGGTCTCGTGGAAGGGCGAGCGGCCCTTGGCGGAGGTCTGGCCGCAGTAGGTGGGCTGTCCGGCCTCGTCCTGCATGTGGACCTTGCGACCGTTGGTGCGAACGACGTAGCGCATGGGGATGACTCCTCGGTGGTTGGGGTTCAGCCGACCTGGCGGACGGCGTGGGGGCAACGGGCCATGTCGAGGCAGGTGACCTCGGCGGGGGAGGCAGCGACCAGGGTGGCGGCGAGCGCGGCGGCTGCTGCGATCCTCTGGAGGTGCTTCCTCATGGTGGCTGGCTCCCTGTGGTTGGTCTTGCCCTGTCACCTATGAGTTAACAGTGTCGTCCGAGCGATGTCAACTGCCAGAGTTCAGTGGGTGAATCTCCTTGGTGCGGACCTGGCGGCCCAGGCCTCCGTCGTCCGGGGTGATGACGCTCCGCCACTCCATGAACTTGCGGTCGCGGAGGACCGGGACCGTGAAGGCGATGACGCCAGCCCCGACGTCCGGGTGGGTCACCCTGCCCGCCACGGTCGGCAGCGAGCCGTCCGCCAGCGCGGGCAGGGGCCACTCGCCGGCCTTGCGCCTAGTCATGCCGCTCGCCGTAGGTGAGCGGAGCGGAGGACATGGGGCGGGCGCCGGGGCGGTCCACGAGGTACGCCTTGCCGTCGTACGTGATGACGGCGCCGAGGGCGTGCTGGCGGCTCCAGGTGTCCACGTCAGTGGCGAGGAGGACCTGGGCCTGGGCCGGGTCGTGGCCGTCCCCCTCCAGGCGGGCGGCGGCGGCGGCGAGGTGGTTGATGAGGGCGGTCAGGGTCACGGTTGCAGTCTCCTCGGGTGGTCGGGTTATGGTGCTGGGGCCGGTCCAGATGACCGGCCCGAGTAGTTCGAATCGGCGCCGGGGACTCCCGTGGAACGGAGTCCCCGGCCCACTCGTTTCTAGGCCTCCTCGATGATGTGGACGCGGCGGGTGGCGTCGGAGATGGTCAGGGTGACGCGCTGGCCCTCGCGGAGGTTGTTGGCGTAGTAGCCGCTGGCGCTGTTCGGGGCGGTGACGTAGGCGCCGTGCTCCTGGAGGTGGATGCGGCGGGTGACGTTCCCTGCGCGGGTGACGCTCACGTCCTCGACGGAGGCGACGGTGCCGGTGATCTGGCTGGTGCTCATCGAACTACCGCCATCTGGTAGCGGGCTGCGAAGTCCACGAGGTCCGCGAAGGGCACCTCGTCCTCGAAGCCGGTGGGGCTGGTGGTGCGGACGGTGCGCTCGCGCACGTCGTCCTCCCGGCTGTTCCAGCCCCGGAGGGTGGCCTCCCGGACCTCGCCGTCCTCGTCCGCCCAGCGGACGTGGGACTGGTCCTGGACCCAGGTGAGGGCCTTGGCGGCTGCTTCGAGGTACTGCGGGGTGAGCGGCTGGTTCTGCATGGCGGGGGCGTCCTTTCGGGGAGGGGAGGGCGGGCCGGGGTGGCCCGCCCTCCGGGTGGTCAGCGGTCGTCGCGGAGGCGGTCCACGGCGAGCACGGAGCGGAAGGCGCGGTCGCGGTCCTCGATACACACGGCGGTCCAGGTGTAGGACTCGGTGGCCGGGATGCCAACGCGGGCGCGGGCCTTGGTGGGCTGGTCGCAGAAGTAGCAGGCGCGGGCGGGGACCTGGGCGGTGGCCTCGCGGGCGTGGGCGGTGGCGATGGCGCGGTCGCGGGCGGCGATCATGTCCTGCATGGTGTCTCTCCTCTGTGGCTGTGCTTCCCTGTCACCTATGAGTTAACAGTGTCGTCCGAACGATGTCAACCCACAGATGACAACGGCCCCGTCCCGCCGACGTGCACAGCCGGGGGACGGGGCCGCAGGGCCTCCAACCACAGAGGTGACTACAGGATATCCGTCAGGCTCACGCCGTCGAGCGCGGAGAGGTGAGCCTGTGGAAGGGACTCCTCGACGGGCTGCCCCAGCAGCCGGGAGCCGAGGGCCGCGAGGGCGAGCGCGTCGGCATGGTCGTTGTTCGCCACCTCCGCCCACGGGTAGCGGCGGACCACCGCTGCCAGCACCTCGTCCTTGCCCGCGTTGCCCCTCCCGGTGGCGTACTTGGCGCGGCGCGTCGGCTCGATCACGAGGACGGGCAGGCCTCGCTGCCGCAGCGCGCGGTAGACGCTCCACCAGTACCCGGCGCGGTCGTGGACCTGGCCGGTGGTCCGGGAGTAGGCCGGGGCCTCCAGGACCACCAGCCGGGGGGCCGGTCCGGCGCACACGTAGGACAGGGCGGCCTCGGTCAGGGACTCCAGGCGCCCGAGGCGGGCATCCCACTCGTCGCCAGCGGTCCCGGTTCCGAAGCGGTGCAGGCTCGCGTGCTGGCCCGCCAGGACCGCGAGGCCGGTGCCGGTGAGGGACAGGTCCAGGCCGACGATCTTAGAACGGCGGCTCGTCATCGAACGCACCTCCGCCCATCGCTCCCCCGGTGGCCCAGGGGTCGTCTGCCTGGCCGCCAGCCGGGGCGCCTCCCCAGCCTCCCGACTGCTGCTGGCCGCCGCCCTGGCCGCCGAATCCTCCGCCCTTCCGGGGCTGTCGGGTCACGGTCGCGGAGGCGTACTTGAGGCTGGCGCCGACCTCCTCGACCTGGAGTTCCACGACGGTTCGCTTCTCGCCCTCGCGCGTTTCGAACGAGCGCTGGACCAGTCGGCCCTGGACGATGACGCGGTTGCCCTTCGCCAGGGACTCGGCCACGTTCTCGGCGGTGTCGCGCCACACGGAGCAGCGCATGAACAGTGTCTCGCCGTCCTTCCACTCCTGGGCCTGCCGGTCGAACTGGCGGGGCGTGGAGGCGACGGTGAAGTTGGCGACGGCGGCGCCGCTCGGGGTGAAGCGTAGTTCGGGGTCGGCGGTGAGGTTGCCGATGATCGTGATGACGGTTTCTCCAGCCATCGGTACGGGTGTCCTTTCGTCAGGGTCGGCTGTTCGGTGGGGCGGGGTCAGCGGTCGGGGTCGGTGGCCTCCAGGGTCCGGATGAGGCCGCGTCCGGCGAGCAGGATGACCAGCCCGCACAGCGCGGAGACGTACAGCGGGCTGTCGGCGTGGAGGCCGACCCACGCGGCGGCGAGGATCGCGAGGAGGTTCATGCCACGTCCTCATCGAGGAGGTCGCCGCAGTTCGCGCAGTAGATGTTGACGTGCGGGACCTCGGGACCCATCGAGGCGGGTGGGATGGGGCCGCTCACCTTGCGGCGCTCCACGATGCGGTGGCGGCGGGAGCCGCAGCGGTCGCACGGGTAGTTGTCGGGGTCCTCGCTGACCTCGCTGCCGGTGGCGTAGTCGGTGCGGCGGGGCGGGCGGTTGTAGCGAGCCTGGTGGGCGTCGTTGAGTCCGTACATGGCTGGAGGTCCCTCCTCGGGGGCCGGGGCGCGCGGGGCGCCCCGGCTGGGGCTGTCAGGCGGCGAGGTGCTCGTTGAACAGTCGGACGGTGGTGGCGTCCTCAGCGAGGACCCAGGTGCGGCGGTCCTTGCGGTAGGCGACCTGGAGGCCGAGGTCGCGGGCGGTGTCGCGGATGGCGGCGACGGTGAGGCCGGTCCGGTTGGCCAGGGCCTTGAAGTTGTCGGTGGCGCTCATGGTGGGGGTCCCCTCTCTGTGGCTGTCCTTGCACCTCTGAGTTTACAGGTGGCCTCCACCAGGTGTCAACTCGGGGAGGCCACCCGTTCGGGGTCAGGGCAGGACCGCCGTCACGGTCTGGAACTCGGACCCGTCCCACTCGACCTCGAAGCCCTCCTCACGGAGCGCAGCGGCCAGGATCGGGGCGGCGCCGCCGCCGTGGTTAAAGTACAGGCTCTTGACGGTCCGGTCGCGCTCCCACACCTGGGCGGAGCGGTAGGTTGCGACCTCGCCGTGGTCGTCCCAGCGGTAGCCGCTGCCCTGGCCCCCGAAGGTGAAGGCGTAGGGCTGGCCCTCCTCGATCCCGAGGTCCGCGTGGGAGATGCAGCCTCGGCAGCAGCCTCCGACGTTCTGGCGGACCTTGACGCCCTGGCGGCGGGCGGCGGTGAGGGCGCGGTGGAGTCGCTGCCTGGGGGAGGCTGCGACGCGGCGGTCGAGGATGCCCTGGAGGTGGGCCTCGGCGTCCTCCTGGGCCTGGAGGAGTCCGGCGCGGTTGGCGCCCATCGGGGCCTCGTTGATGAGGTTCTCGATCTTCCGGAGGAAGGTGGCGCTCTCGCGGGCGGCGGCGTCGTAGTTCATTGGTCTCTCCCTGTGGTTGGTCTTGCCCTGTCACCTATGAGTTAACAGTGTCGTCTGGGCGATGTCAACCCATAGGTGACAGGGCAGGTCAGAACGGGATGCGGTCCTCGACCACCCCGCCATCGTCCAGCAGCCGGAACTGGCGGCCCCGCGCGTCCACCAGTGGCACCGCCTCGGGGTCCCACGAGGACGGCACGATCCACCCGGCGTCGCGGGCCGCCTCCCGGTTCGACTCCACCCACAGGTGGCAGCCCTCGGGCGTCGTCGCGGAGCCGCACAGCGTCACCACGTTCGACAGCCTCCCAGCGTCCCTGCGGTTGGCTCCTCCCATGCCGCGCGGCTTCCGGTGGTGGCGCGAGAACGGGAAGCCGTACAGCGGGCGGTGGCAGCGTCGGCAGCGCGCCCGGTCACGCTCGTCTACTGCCGCGCGCACGTCGGCGGTGTACGGGTCCTTGCGGGCCATCAAGCCTCCTCTCGGAACGCCCGGTCGTGGGCCAGGGTGGCGGCGAGCCGGAGGCCTGCAGCCATCCCATAGGCGCCCGAGGCCTTAAGCAGGTCGGCGGGGTCCTCGGCGCGGTCCCGGATCAGCCGTGCAGCCTCGTCTGCGTCGCTGAGGAGGAGTTCGAGGGCTGGCAGTAGGGCCATGCCCTCCACACGCCGCAGCGCGTGGCGCATGCCCTCCCCGCGCGCTTCCTCGGGTGTCATGGTCACTCCGTTCCGTCCGTGATCTGGCGTAGCGCTCCGGCGAGCACCTCGGCGCGCTCCCGGAACAGTATCCGGGCGGCCTCCTTGGACTCGCGCTGCTTGGCGGTGGAGGTCCACGTCGGGTACGGCGCTCCAGCGGGTCCGAGTTCGGCCCAGGGGACAGGCTCGCCAGTCTCCTTGTCGAACACCTCGCCCTTGAGCACGACGAGCCGGTCCTCCAGGACGCTCTTGCGGTAGGAGGGCCGGACCTCCTCCACGATCTCGTCGGGCCGGTTCTCCTTGACCCAGGCGAGGAAGGCGGCCTCGTTGGTGACCTCGATCTTGCCCTCGCGCTGGCCGATGGTGACGGGGCCGTAGGGCGTCTTGAAGCGGTCGGCGTCGGTCTCCTCGGCGCGGGCGAGGACGGCGCGCTTGGCCTCCCCGATCTGCTCCTTGAGTCCCGCCTCCAGGGCCAGCAGCGCTGCCAGGTATTCGGCGGGCGGTAGGTGGTTCATGGTCCGGTTCCTTCCGGTCAGGCGTGCTCTGCGCACGGGTGGTCTCGGTTCGAGCGGGCGTCGATGGCGCGGCCCTCGGCCTCCTCCAGGGCGAGGTCGGGGGCCGCCTCCAGGATCGCGTCGAGCGCGGTCTGGAGGCAGGCCTCGCAGCAGTAGTGGCACACGGTCAGGCCTCGCGGCCCAGCAGGGCGAGCAGCAGGGCGCGCTCGGCCTCGTCCGGCTCGGGCCGCTCCTCCCACTCGACGGAGGTGGGGCGGGTGTGCCCGAGGGTGCGCCCGTCCGTGAGCCTGTAGAGGTTGTTGGGGCAGCCGGGGCGGCAGATGCAGCCGGTCACTCCGGCCACCTCGGCGCCTCGGGCCTCGATGACGCTGCCTCGGTAGATGAGGCGGTGGGTGTCGTTGCCCACCGGGGTGAAGTGGGAGTCGGGGAGGCGGCTGCCGGGGAAGTGGCCGGGGAAGAACATGGTGGTGGTCCCTTCTGTGGTTGGGGGAGCGGGGGCCGGGGAAGTGGCCCCCGCTCCGGGGGTGTCAGGCCTTGGCGAGCGCCTTGGCGTAGCGGGTGCCGGTCGCGCTGATCCGGTAGCGGGCGGCGTGGCCGTACACGTAGTCCGCGAGGGTGTGGCGGGGGTGCTCGGCCATCCCCTTGCGGACCAGGGAGGCGAGGACGGAGCCAGCGATCCCGAGGTCCGCAGCGGTGAAGTACGGGGAGTCGAGCCGGATCTTGCCGCTGTCCTTCTGCGCCTGGAGGAGGACCTGGAGGGCCTCGGCCTGCTTGGCGGTGACGGTCTGGATGAGGTTCTGCATCTGTCTGGCTCCCTTGTGGTTGTCCCTGGCCTGTCACCTATGAGTTAACACTGCTGTTCGAGCGGTGTCAACTCTGAGAGTTCGGAGCCTCCTCGGGGGCCTTCCCAGCGGCCTTGGCCTGGCGCTCCAGGTCGGCGGCCAGGGCCTCACGGAAGGCGTCGATTGGCTCCGGGTCGGTCACGGCGCCCAGCGCGGTCCCGAAGGTCTCCTCCCAGCGGCGAGCGATGTCCTGGAGGTCGAAGCCCTCGCCCTGCGCCCAGCGTGCGAGGTCGGCTCGGGCCTGCCCAGCGTTGCGGGGCGGCGGGGCGGCGTCGGCGCGCTCGTAGTGGTGCGAGTCGGGGTCCGGCTCGTCGGTCGGGAGCATGAGGGTCTGGAGCAGCGCGATCCGCAGGGCCACGCTCATGGCCTTCGCAGTCGCCTTGTCGCCGCTGTCCATCGCCTCCCCAGGCACTACCACCCGGAGGCTGTCCCCAGCCGGTCCTGTGAACGTGTAGGCGACCCGGACGGTGACGTGCGCCATCTGCGTCCGGTTCTTCCCGACCTCGACGGAGCCGTAGGTGTAGTCCAGCACCTCGGGCGAGACGATCACCTGGTGGCGGCGGAACGCAGCGGAGGAGGCGTTGACCACGGCGTCGATGCCCCGGAAGGCGTAGCCGCCCTGGCGGTTGTGCTCTCCCTTCCGGACAGCGCCGGTCTCCTCCGCGACGCGGGAGACGAGGACGGAGACAGGCTCGGGGGTGGGGCGGTCGGTGGTCATCGGGTGTTCCTCCTGCTCATCATGCGGTCGAATCGTTCGGCTCGGGCGTCGGCGCGGCGGTAGCGCGTCCCCCGAGGTGCGAGGTAGCCGTCCGGGTACGTCATCCGGGTGCGGAGGATCGTCATGGACGGCGCCTCGATGGTGCGGGTGCGGCGGGCCTCGCAGCGGAGGCAGGCGTCGGTCGTCTCGAACTCGACCACCTTGCCGCGCTCCAGCCGGACCTGCGGGTCGTTCTCCCAGGACCATGCGTGGCCGAAGTCGCGGCACTCCAGCACCGGGCCGGTGGCCTGGGCCAGGGAGGTGAGGCGTGTCATCGGATCGCCCGGATCGTGATGCGGTTGGAGACGCGAGGTTCGATGGCGAGCGTGCCACCGGGGCCGAGGACTTCGAGCGCTCCGCCCTCCCAGCGGCACTCGATCCCACCGAGGCGGCCTCCAGTGCCGAACTTGACTCGGGACCCGGCAGGGAGGCGGATAGGCTCCTCGCCGTAGCCCTGGCGAACCATCGTGTCGGTCTCCTCGGGGGCCGTACCCAGGACCTCGCGGAGGTCGGCCTTGGCGGCGTCGCGGTCGTGCTCCAGCATCCGGATGTGAGCCTGTGCCCACTGAGGCAGGCGAGCGATGCGGTCAGCGGTGCTCACCGGACGTTCACCTCGCCCACGGTGTTGCCGTTCTTGTCGCGGAGCACGCCCACGGTCTGCCCGGCGCGGACGGATGAGGCGGCCTGCTCCAGCATCGTAGCGGCGGCGTCGAGGTCGAGGGAGTTGTCCCCATCGGCAGCGGCGGGCCGGAAGTAATCACCGGAGGTAGAGAACGTGGCGGTGATGGTCTCGGTGGCGTCCCCCCGTCCAGGGAGCAGCGCGCCAAGCGACTCGTACAGGTGCCTGGCTTCCGACTCGTTGAGGTAGAGGGTGGAGGGACCGATCTGGACAGAGACCACGCCCAGGGTCTCGCGGAAGACCGGGTTGGCGACCTCCATGACGAGCGGGCGGCCATCGACAGTGTTGGTCATCGTGAAGTGCACGGAGATGTCTCCTCTGTGGTTGGTGGCTGTGGATATGTGGATGAGGCTGTGGACTCAGATGAGGTCGTGCTCGGCCAGCGCCTCCCGGTCCTCCAGTTCGAACAGGTCGGCCACGTCCCAGCCCAGCACCTCGGCCAGGCGGACCGCAGCGTCGAGGCGGAGACGGATCTTGGAGCCGGAGCACAACCCGCCCAGGAAGGTGTGGGACATCTTGGCCTTCGTCGCGACGGAGCGGATCGAGCCATCGTCCAGGGCCTTGACAGCGTTGTGCAGTCGGGCAGGGTCCTTGACCCTTAGCAGCGTGTGCATGTGTGGTTGCTCCTCAGTAGGTTACGGGGCCGTACACCAGCAGAGTACATCGTTCCCCTGACAGTTACCAGCAACCCTGGGGAGACAGTCAGCCACCTACGGAATCTCGGGCCACACCGGAGCCAGAGGGAGCGAGGGCAGGGAGGGAGGCACACCTAGCCCCTAGCGGAGAGAACGCAAGGGGACTAGGCGAGCCTTCACACCGTCACCATCGGTCGGTCGGTTGGTCGGTCGGGTTCGCTAGCGCTCCGGGTATTACTCGGGAGCCTGGCCGGGATGTTGCCAGCGGGCGTCGTAGGTCGTCATCCCTGGGAGGTCCGGGCAGCCTTGACCCTCCCTGCCACTGGCATCGGAAAGGTAATCCCGCTCTAACCGGGGACAGCACCGAGGACTAGTCGGCCCACCCGAATTCCGTTCGGGCGCAGACGGGTCTGCACAAGACACTCAGGACCATACCTCGGCGTGCGACGCGGCCCGGCATCCTGTCCACAGCCTGCCCCCTGCGTGGACGCAGCCTCCCCCGACGCTGTACTCTCGGACGAACGGGTCTGCACACCCAAGACAGCAGCGGCCCCGGTCCCCCCACGTAGGGACCGGGGCCGTTCGCTATCCAGGGACTACATCGGTCAGGCGGCCTCGGGGAGCCGCTTCTCGGTCTCCACTCCCGTCCCCAGCGGTGTCCCGGCGAGGACCCGGTTGACGCCCGGCAGGGTCAGGAACCACTGCGCGAGCGCCGTGGCCGCAGCCCAGGCGATCCCGGTGAGCCAGTCCACCAGGGCCTCCGCGACGTGCAGCGCGTCGATCCCCTGGCGGGCCAGCCACCCGAGGAACGCGCCCACAGCGGCAGCGATGAGCGTGCGGAGCAGCGTCCGCACCGGGTGGGCGACCTGCGTCGGCGTCGTGCTCGTGATCTGGCGGCGGCTCATCCGGCGAGCCTCCCCACGTAGGCGTCCACGACGGCCTGCGCGACCTCGGCCGGGGCGCGGTCCGGCAGTTCGGCCACGGCCTCCATGACGGCCTCACGCAGCGCCTCCTCGGCCCCGGCCAGCGCCTCGTGGATCGTGCCGCGCACGCCCTCCATGAACTTGGCCTGGTCGAACTCCTCACCGGACCCGAGGGCGGCGACGGCTCCGGCGACGGCTTCGAGCAGCGGCACGATGCGCCCCTCGATCTCACGGATGACGGCCTCGTGGACCTTGCCCGCGTGGAGGCTCTGCCCGTCGCGGACGCTGCCGATGGACAGCCCCCTCGCGTCGAGGGCGGCGTCGATGATTGCACGTACCTGCTTCTCGTCCATGTCGAGAATGTCCTTCCTGGGTGCTGGCTTCGGCTTCGAGCCTCCGGTGCTGCCCGGCAGCCCGTTGCGTACGAAGTCCTGGTAGGTCCCGCCGCGAGCGCGGCGGTTGATGGCAGGGATGAGCCGGTAGGCGTAGTCGCCAGGACACGAGGTGGCCTTGAAGTCGCGGTGCCCCTCGGTGATGGCCGGATCGTTCCACCACTTCTGTCGGACCCCGTGCTGCAGGACGGCCACGAGGGCGTCCTGCTGCTGCGGCGTCACCTCGTTCGCGTGGGTGTTGCCCACGAGCACGATCCCGACGCCCAGGGTGTTACGGGGCTTGCCGTCCCGGCCTCCACCGGAGTGGTAGGCGATCCGGTGGATCGACGCGCCCCAATAGACCCGCCCCGAGGGGAAGATGCAGATGTTGTAGGAGATGCCTCGGCCGAAGCGCTGCTGGCCGATCCTCTCGACGGTCCGCATCTCGGCGCGCTCCTGCGCGACGGTCGCGTTGGCGGGCAGGTGCCGGGTGACGGTGTGGTGCAGGTACTTCTGCAGCGAGCCGACAGGCCGGTTACCCACCCCGTTCGCGTACCTGGCGCCCCACGAGGCGCGTGACGCGATCTTCATGCGTCCTCCTGCTCCCGGTCGGCGTCGGCCTCTGCGAGCGCGCGCAGGGCCTCGACATCGACCTCCTGGTCGGTTCGGGAGTCGGCGCCGTAGCGCTCGACCTCCTCGGGGTCCACGTCGTCATCGAGTTCGACCTCGATACCGTGGATGACGGCTTTCTTCATGGGGTCCCTCCTTGGGTTGGTCCTCCACACGGTACCGCTCCAGCCTCAGCCGAGGTCGTCTCGCAGCGACTCCGGTGGATCGGGTGGCGAGTCGTCGGTGAGCGCCGCGAGGTCATGCAGCGCGATCCACGCCCGCAGCCCTCGGATGTGCGCGAGCGCGATCCGGTACTGGCGGGCCGTCAGTTTGCCTGCCGCGCGCTCTGCTGCCAGTTCCTCGCGGAGGAGGTCCAACTCGCCGCGCAGCCGCTCGACTTCGAGCCGCAGTGGGTCCACCAGGGACTCACGCACCTCGTCCAGAATCGCCTGATATCGCGCCTCGAATAACGTCAGTTCCTCGCGGGTATCAGCCCGCAGGCCGACCCTCGCGTCCGCCCGGTTCTTGATGAGGCCACCGATGCCCACGATGAGGCTTGCCAGGACTCCCACCCCGCCGAAGATGATCGGCCAGTCCATTGATTCGTTACCTCGTCACTTCCGCCCTGTCCTCCGCAGCCACACCCGGTCGTGCCGCTGCCGGTCCCGCTTCGCCGCCGCCCACACCTCTCGCGCCCGGAACGCGAGCATGAACAGGCCGAGGGTGACCCACCCGGCCTGCGGGGCGCGGCCCAGGGTCTCGCTAAACAGCAGCGCCCACACCGCCGTCACGTACCCGAAGGCGCCCCCGGCCGCGAACGGCGCGGCCCACATCTCGATCCGCCAGTCGTTCCGGATCACGGCCCACAGCCCGGCCAGGCCGCCGATGATGGCGAGCGCGGCCCACACGTAAGTGGTCCAGCCCAGCACGCCCTGGATCGTGACGGGCGTAAGGATCTTGCCGGTCACCCCGGCCCAGGTGACGGCGAGGTAGGCGCCGCCCAGGATGACCCGCAGGTCGCGCGCGTCCCGGTCTGACAGGTGTTGGAAGGTCACGGCGAGCCTGCTTCTCGCTCTGCCTCCACGAGGCGGGCCTCCTCCGTGATTGCGCTGACCAAATCGGCGGGATTTCCGCCAGCGGCAGCGTATCGGGTGGCGAGGTCGGCAGCCTCAGTAGCAGCCTCACGGAGGGTCTGTCGGCGGTCCAGCACCGCCGCGGCGGCCTGGATCAGGTCACGCAACTGCTCGTCGGACATGGACTCGAAATCCACGGGGTACCTCCTAGTTGATGGAGAAAGGCGGGATGGCCGCGAGGGACATGCCCGGGCTGGACTGAGACGCGAGGCGGGCGTCGGGACCCGAGCGGACGTTGCCGTCCGGCTCGACCTCGACATAGGTCTGGTTGGTGCCCCAGCCCCACGGGACACGGATGCGCTGCGCGGGCCGCCATCCGACAGGCAGCCGGGTGATGATCGACGGAGACGTGGACGCCACCGCCCGCACCTCGCCGCGCAGATACACCATGTCCCCGCGCTTGCGCCGCTGCGGTGAGTAGCCAGCCGACTCGATCCAGTTGCTCCGCAGGTCGAACGGCAGCCACCCCGTGTCGGACGGGTCCCAGGCGATACCGTTCGACCCCTGAATGGAGTGCAACTCGGCCTCGGTGAACGTCGCGAGCGGGGCGCGGACACGGCCGCCAAGGTCGATCGACCCCTTCGCGACGGCCTCGACCTTCACGTCGCTGATGTAGATGTAGTTGTCGACCGGCGGCGTGGGAGTGTCGGCCCGGCGGTAACGCAGCCGCATCGCCGTAGCCCCCGGCGGCGCAGTGAAACTCCCCTCGATCATCCCCAGCCCCCAGCCGACAGGGTGGAACGTCCCACGGGTGGTAATCTCCACGGCCTGCTGGACACCACCGACCGTGAACACCGCCTCCAGGAAGTTCTCGTCGGCCGGGAAGTACGCGGTAGCCTCGCATCGCGCCTGCCACCCGTAGACGCCGCCACCACCGACCGGTATGGTGTCGCTGATCCACAACTCCGGCTCGGTCGTCTGCATCTGGGCAGGGTTGTCGTAGAGGACCTGGCCGCCGCCGATGACGATGTTGCCGTTCGGGTCCATCGACAGCGTAGGCAGGCCTGCGTTGTTCCACACGCGCAGGCCGTCAGCCGGGTCGATCTGGACGCGGCGGCCGGTGGTGCCGGTGCGGAAGGTGCTGCCGGTGAATACGCCGCCGACGAACTCGCGGCCCATGAACAGGTCGGCCTCAGCGATGCCAGCGACGAGGTGGTCGATGAGCGCCGTGTCGGTTTCGAGGCTCTCGGCGTCGAGGTGGTGGGCCTTGACCGTGCCGGTCTCGATGTGGCCGCCGTCGATCGTCGTGCCCCCGTTGCGCCACAGGTCAACGACCTGCTCCGAAGTCGAGTACGACTCCATCCGGGCGCCGCCATGCACCCGCACCGTCTGGGCAGCGGACGCGAACTGCACGAACGGGGCCGCAGCGACAGCGTCCGTCGGGGCGGTCCACTCCCCCTGAATCCACTGCTGCTGGGTGGTGCCGGAAATGGTGGCGAGGTCCTGCGTGTGCGTCGTCCCGTCGGCGGCGATCCACTCGATGCCCAGGGTGGTCGTCGTGCGACCGGTCACGGGGATGCTGAACTGCCACCCCGATTCCGGGGCCACGGGGATCGCGTGCTCGGGTGTCAGTTCCGGGGCGTAGTAGAACACCTGCCCACCGAACGCGAGCCGGTGCAGGTAGCGGCCCTCGGCGGCCTCCGCGAGGTTCCAAGCGGTGCCTCTGGCGGTGCGTCGCAGGTCGGTGAGTGCCGTGCTCTGGAAGTGCGGGTCCGGGATGGCGTTGCCGCCCGCCCCTGGCGGCGTGACGAGCGCGGACGGCGGGACGCTGCCGACCGTGATGACTCCAGCGCGCAGGTCGGCGACGAAGCCCTCGTCGGCAAGGAACGAACCCAGGTCGGCTTCGGCCGCCGTGATCTTGTGGGCGGCGAACATGGCCGCGAACAGGTCATTGACGGCGATGCGGTCAGCGCCCAACTCGCCTGCCGTGATCTGCTCGGCGGACAGGGTGACGAACTCACCCACGAGCGCGCCGATGGCTTCGGCGTCCAGCCGCTCCGTGTCGATGGTCCCGGAGGTGATGGCCCCGGCGTCCAGCGACAGCACGGTGGCCAGGGACACGGCCAGTTCGGTGACGTTGATCCGGGCGGCCCCAATCTCCCCGGCGGTGATGCGGTCCGCGTTCAACTGGATGACGGTCGCCACGGCGGCGGCGAGGTCGTTCACGTCGATGCGGTCCGCGCCGATTTCTCCGGCCGTGATCTGGTTCGCGTTCAGCCGCAGGAATGAGCCGATGGCGCTCGCCACGGACTCGGCCTCGACCTGGCTGCCCTGAATCAGCCCGGCGGTGATCTGGTCGGCGTTGATGCGGATGAACGAGGCGACGGCGGCGGCCACCTCGTTGGCGTTGAGGCGGTCGGTGTCCAGCGTCCCCGCTGTTATCCATTCTGCTGAGAAGTTCCGCAGGTCGTACTCGGCATCGTCCAGCCGGTCGTTCAGTCCCGGCAGGGTCTCGTCGCGCAGCGTGTCGATGGCGGACTCAGCCTCACCGAGGGCGGTCTGCAGGCTCCCGACCTGGCCCTCCAGCGCCTCGGCGCGATCGTGGGCGGCGTCGGCCTGGTCGCGCGCTGCCTGGGCGCGGGCGGCGGCCTCCCGCACGTCGGGGTCGTTGACGGGATACCAGCCGGGTCCGGCATAGGAGGAGGTCGAAGCCCACCGCTCGCCGTCCCACTGGAAGCCGGGCGTGTCGCCGTCGAACAGCGGGTATTGCGGCCCCTGGTGAATGTGGGCCGCAGCGATATGCACCTCCTCGCCGGTCCACTGGTCCGACAGGGAGACGCGGAACCCGAACGCCGCGATATGGTCGTTGACGCCGAGGTTCCGGTTCTGCTGCTCCCACTGCCCCTCTCGGACGTACAGGGCAGACGCCGACTGGTTCGGTGTCGTGTTGGTCGGCTCGCCGTCCTCGTCCAACCACCTGTACCCGAGGAGCACCCGGGCGTTGGGCTCGTCCTCCCGGCCCGGGGCGCGCCCGAACATCTTGACGAGCACTCCTGCGCGGATCTGAGTGCGGGAGGGGCCATCGACGGGGATGAGCGGCGACTCCGCGCGGGACCCGTAGCCCTTGAGGATGATGACGCCATCCTTGTACTCGGCAGACCCGCCAGCGCCAGCGGACAGCGACCAGTTGGCCAGGCCGGTGTCCTGGTTGACCCACTCGTGGGCGTCCTCGCCGTGGTCCACGTAGATGTGCGGGACGCCGGTCTTGATCCACAGGGCGTTGGTGTCGTCCGGCTCATCGTCGCCGTAGTGCAGGGCGGACTTGCCAGCCACCGTGCCCGCGAGGTCTGCGAGGTCGTCATGGGCGGCGTCCGCGCGACCCTGGGCGGCGTCGGCGGCGGCCTGGGCGTCTGCGATCTGGCCGGGCAGCGGGCCGACGATGCCCTGCAGGTCCGGGATGGTCTCGGTCTGCAGGGTCGTCAGGTCGGCCTGCAGGGCGGGCAGGGTCTCGTCCCGCACGGTGGCGAGGGCGGCCTCAGCGGCGGCCAGTTCGGCCTGCAGGGTGCCGACCTGGCCTTCCAGCGCCTCGGCCCGGTCGTGGGCCTCCTCCGCACGGGTGGCGGCGGCCTCGGCCTCGCCCTGGGCGGCGGCGGCAGCGGCCTTCGCTTCGGCGGCCTCCTGAGCGGCAGCGATGAGGTCCGGGTCGGTGGCGGCGATCCAGTCCGTGCCGTCGTAGATGTGGACCTTGTGGTCAGGCAGCCTCACCCACAGGTTCTCGGGCCGCGCCCGGCTCCCGGTGGGCTTGGACACCTGCACGATGGTCTGCCCCTTGCCCTCCGCGATCCCGGCCGCGTCGAGGGCGGCCTGCTCGGCGGCCTCGGCCTCGGCCTGCGCGGCGGCAGCAGCATCGGCGGCGGCGTCGGCGGCGCCCTGGGCGTTCGCGGCGGCGTCGGCCGCGTCGGCTACCTGGCCGGGCAGCGGCCCGAGGATGCCCTCAGCGTCCGCGAGCCGGTCGGCCAGGCCGGGCAGGGTCTCGTCGGTCAGGGTGTCGAGCCGGGAGTGCAGCGCGGGCAGCGTCTCGTTGTACAACTCGGCCAGGTCGTCGCCCAGGCCGTCCAGCCGCTCGTTCAGTTCGTCCATGATGGCCTGGTCCACCACAGAGGTGGCGGTGACGGTCTGGAGCGCGGAGACCGCCGAGCGCTTCCCCGCCTGGGACAGGGTGACGAGGCCGATGTGCCAGTCCCCGACAGGGCGGGCGAACGTCACGGCACCGCCGTCCGGGTCCGGGATCGCCCCGACGAGGGTCGCGTCCTCGATGTGCTCGAACGGTTCGCGGGAGGCGTAGACCTCGATGAGGTGGAAGTCCAGCCGTCCCACGTCGTTGACGTAGGTCCCGCCCCAGGTGACGGTGGCGGACACCGGGCCACCTTCGGCGGTGAAGTCTCCAGGGACAGGCGGGGTGGGACCGTCGTAGACGACGACGCCATGCGTGCCGTCCTCCTGCTTGCCCCAGCGGGACACCACATTGCCTTCGGCATCCTTCTCGGGCACCGAGGCGTCGTCCAGGGAGGAGTACGGCAGTTGCGGCGTCGCCATCGAGCGGCGGATCGAGGCGACCTCGCCAGACAGGGCGGCGAGCCGGGACGCCAGTTCCCGCAGGTTGTCCATCCGTCGTCGTCCTCCTCAGCCCGTTCTCGTAACCGTCAGTGTCGCACGGCCTCTGTCGGTATCCAGGTCGTCGGAGAGGACCCGCACCCACACGTCGAGGTCCTTGGCCCACCCGGCGCCGCTCCCCACCAGCCGGATGTCGTCCCCGACCTGCCAGGTCCCGAGCGGTGCGTTCGGGTGATCCCGGACGGTCAGCGTGCTCACCTCGTCCTTGCCGATCATCCAGTCAAGGAGTCGCTGCGCCTCCGCCCGGCAGGCCGCGTTGGAGGTGAGTGACTTGTCCATCACCACGTGGGTGCGGCCCAGCGCCGTCGTGGACCGTACAGCCATGCCCCTGCGGGCCTCCGAGCCTTCCCCGGCGCCGACCACCAGGACGCGGGAGACGAAGCCGCCTCCGGTAACTGTCGGGTGCTCGGCCACGTTCACGCCCACGGTGAAGGCGAGGTCGGTGCGGCGGCGCCCGAGACGCGGGTAGCCGAGGCGGAGCCGGTGTCGCATGGTCGAGCGCGCGCGGTCCCACCTGTGCTCCGTGGCGTACTCCAGCGGGGTCTCGACGGCGAGCCGGTCCACCTCGTCACCGAGGTCGTGCGTCTGCCAGTAGTTCCACTTGATCGGTCCAGCGGTGAACTCGACCCGCTCGCCGTCGCGGGTCTCGAAGTCCACCTCTCGCTCCTCCTCCCCGATCCTCACCGGGGTGCGCGTGGAGTCCACGGCCATGCCGAGGTCGTGGTTCGGGAGGCTCTGGACGTAGGTCCAGGCGTGCCGGATGAGGTCGGCGGGGTCCACCTGCACCCACTGGTTGTCGTCGTCGTACGGCATCCCCCGGAGGTAGCCGGAGTGGCCGCGAGCGTCCAGGGCGAGGACCCCGCCATCGCTGGCGGTCTCGGGCTGGAGGATGCCGCCCCCGAGGACGGTGCCGTGGTCCGTGAGGCAGTACAGCCCGGTTGTGCCAGCGGTCAGCAGTCCGGCCAGCCGTGGCACCTCGACTCCGACCGTGCCGGACACTCCTCCCGGTCCCGAGAGCGCGCGGTGGACCCGGCCTCGTCCCACCGGAATCTCGTCAGCGATCAGGGACTCGGTGCCGTCCCCATGCAGCCGGGTTGCGAGCCACCTCACCGCGCCGCCTGAATCCACGTCGCGGTCAACTGGAGGGTCGTGTCCTGGTTCAGTTCCAGTCGCCCGTTGCCCTCGGAGCGGTTGACCTGGAGGACCACCTCGGATGTGCCGGTGCGGTCGGCGGGCACGGCGATGAGGTCACCGAGCAGCATGTCGAACCGGTCATCACCCTGGGAGCCGTCCACGCGGATCGTCACCGGCTCCGTGGCGAGCAGCCCGCCAGGCGTCTTGAACGCGATGCGGAACCATCCGTGCCACAGCGCGTTACGGATGACCAGCCCGGCGCCCTTGAAGTCGAGCAGCACGCGGCCCGCCCACTCGGGGATCGTCGTGGCGGAGGCGAACCGCTGGAAGTCCTGCCAGCCGCTCCCGGTCGGGGACTGGCTCGTCGTCGTCGGGCGGACGGCCCAGGCAGCCATGTGCTGCGCGGGGTGAGTCACGACTCGCAGGTCCTCCACCGGGGTCTGCACGTCGAACCCGGCTCCCGGCGCGAGCGAGAACCGCGCGAGGACGAGGTGCGGCTTCGTCAGGCCAGCGAGCGAGGACACGAGCCTCGGCGTCACGGCAGGCTCGTCGCCCTCGAACTGCGGGTCGGTCACCTCCACGATGACGTGGTAGGCGGCCCCACTCGATCCTGCCGGGGGTACGTCGATGAGGGCGTCACCGTCCATCGCCGTGTTCGTCACCTGGTAGGACTCGCGGCGGGAGGCCACGGAGATGGAGCCGTTGCCTGGCCGGATGCCGACGACTCCAGGCGAGCCGGGGATGGCGACCACCTTGAGCGAGTCGGCGTCGGACACGCCGGTGAAGCCCTTGACGGACTCGTAGTGCGCCTGGCGCAACTGCGCCCCGGTGATCGTCGCGCCGTCCACGGCGTAAGGGTCGAGGAATCCCATGTCTGTGCCTCCTGCTAGATCGAGTGGAACGCGGGGCGGTGCTCCAGCACCATGCGGGCTGTCCCCGTCTCATCGTTGCAGCCCCACCGGACTTCCTGCGGCCCAGGCCGGAGGCGAGCCGACAGGAACCGGCCCCGCGCGGCCCCGGCGAGCGACAGGCCATCGTTGCGGGTCACGGTCCCGGCGCGCGTGTCGATGGTCACGGACTGGTCCCAGGCGAGCGTCGTTGCGAGGTCCACGCGCCATCCCGGCCCCTCGGCCCACCAGCCGGACGCGGAGCCGGTCGAGGGGCCGTGGAACGTCAGCGTGAACGGTACGGAGGCGCGGCCTCCCACGGTCACCTCGCCAGCGCGCATCCCATCGCGGCCTCCCAGCGTCCACGGCAGGCGGGCCGGGAGGGTCAGGCCTCCCAGCGGCGACTGCGTGAGCGCGAGGTCCAGCACCCGGCCCTCGTCCTCGTACACGAGCGGGTCAGCGAGCACGAACGTGGCGAGCACCGGGTAGTGGTTGAAGTGCCAGCCCTCTCGCACCGCCGCTCCAGTGGGCGCGAACCGTCGCGGCCTGCCGTAGACCCGACGACGGCGCCCCGGCAGGCCATAGCGGAGCGCCGAGAACTCGCCCGGCTCGTGCTCCCGCTCCCACGCTGTCCGCAGGTCCTCCACGAGGTCGAAGGTCGCGGCACCGCCCCCGCCCTTCACCACGAGGTCGAAGGTCCACTCGGCGCCGTCCACGTAGTCGCGGCCCATGAGCGTCCCGTCCCCACCGGGCACCGGCCAGTCGTCGTCGCGCACGGTGCGGGCGCCCGTGTCCAGCGCCCGCACCCGGATGTCTGTGCCAGCGCCGAACTCGAACCCGTCGAGGTCGAACCGTCCATCGCGCATTAGGTCACCGTCCTCACGTAGGCGGAGTCGTTCTCGAAGCGCCGCATCTCGAACAGGGCGGCGGACGCGAAGGCGTCGGGCTGGTCAGCCGGGATGCCGTGCAGGTGGACCTCGTAGGTGACTCCAGCGCGCGGCGTCGGCGGCGGTGGGAGCACCGCGACCGACCGTGACGGGCCAGGGCGGACGCTGGGGCTGCCACCGTCGCGGTAGCCAGTCAGCGCCATCCGTAGATTCTCTCGCGGGATGCGCATGGCGTTGAGCGCGTACATGGTGTCCACGCCGTAGTAGTCCACGGCGGCGGCGCGCTGCACGAACTCCTTGCGGGAGAGCATCGCGGGCACGTCGTCCGAGGTGGGCGTGCCGGGGCCGAACACCTCGCCGCCCATCGTGTACCGCTTCCGTGGGCGGCCCCCTCCAGCGAGGAAGTCGCCCATGTAGCCACCCGATGCGACGGCGGCGTCCATGCCCTGCGCGATCATCACGGAGGCGCGGACCTGGCGCCCGTCGATGCTGTTCAGGGTCCGGTCGAGCGCCCCGAGGCGAGTCATCGCCTCCGACGTGTCGGCGTCCACCTTCACGGAAGCCTGCTGGCGGCGGACCCACGACATCAACTCGGTGACCACCTGGTCGGCGGGCACCCGGTTACCGTTGATGACAACGTCCTCCTCCTCGTTCCGGATGGCCGTCATCAGGGCGTCGAGCACCTCGTTCGCCGGGGCGTCGTTTCCGTCGATGCTGACCGGCTCCTCGGTGGTGAGGATGAGGTTCCGGACGGCGGCGAGGACGTTCTCGGCGGGCACCGGGTTGCCGTTCACGATGACGAACTCCTCCGAGTTCGCCACAGCGCCCAGGAAGGCGCCCAGGGCCTCCTCTGCCGGGAACATGTCGGCGCCGACCTCGCCGTCAGGCGCCGAGGTCAGTTCCTGGGCGAACAGGACACCCACGTCCCAGCCAGTCCCCTGCCACTCCTCGATCAACTGGCGGCGCTGCTCCGGCGTGCCGTCCACGAAGGTCTGGAGCGCCTGTGCACCCTCCTCCCCCGCCAGGACCATCTCGTTGACGAAGGCCTCCCCCGCGACCTGCATGTCCTCGGGGAGGTCGTTACGGATCTGCTCAGACGCTTCGAGCGTGTTCTCCCGCCAGGCCTCGACAGCCTCGCGCTGCTCCCGCATCTGCTCGATCCACTCAGACATCGAGGCGGTACCGGAGTCAGCGGCCTCCGCGATGGCGTTGTAGCCGTCCACCACCCCGCCGAACGAGGCAGCGGCCTGCCCCATCGCGTCGATCCACTCGTGGTACTCCTCATTCGCCCTGGCCTGCCCCTCTGCGAGGTCAGCGAGCGCGCCCTCGAACTCCGACGTGGCGGCGGTGGCGGCCTCGACCTCGGGCGGGAGGTGGCCCATCGCGAGCCGCAGAATCTCGAACTCCTCACCGGCCAGCCCCGCGTCGAGGGCCATCGCCTCCAGGTGGTCCCGGAAGGCGGGCATGGTCTCGAGGAGGTCGAGCGCGGCCTGGTCGGTCCCGCCAGCCTCCATCGCCAAGTCGCGGAAGGCGTCGGTGGCGGCGGCGAAGTCCTCCTCGGCCATCATCCGGAGGGCGACGCCCGCTTGCTCCAGGCCCTCGGCGGCGACGTGGCTCCGGTCGGCGGCCAGTCCCATGTTGTGCAGGAAGCGGTCGAGGCCGCTGAGGTCGGCCAGGTTCTCGACGGTGCTCTGGAGGTCCTGGAACTTGGCGCTGCCGAGGTCGAGGTCGGCCAGGATCGCGTCGTAGCCGCTCATCTCGTCGCCGAGGGCATTGAAGCGCGAGGTGAGGAGGTCCACGGAGACGGCGGTGTCGTTGAATCCGGCGATGGCGCCAGCGATCCTCTGCCCGCCCACGAGGGCGCCGTAGGCCATACCAGCGGCGGCGGCGAACTTGCCCATCGAGACGGCAGCGCGGCCAGCGGCGGGACCGATCCCTCGGATCGCGTCCTGCGCGCGGCGCCCGACGCGGCCCATGTTGCCGAGGTGGTTCCAGGTCTCCATGACCCTGGGGTAGAGCAGCAGGAAGGCGCCACCGGCACCCACCGCAGCGGTACCGAGAGCGCCGAGGAGGCCGACGACCTGGAGCAGCGGGTCCGGGAGGTCCCGGAGCCAGAACAGGAGGTCGGAGAGGCCGCCCAGGAGGTCCACGAGGAGGCCTCCGCCCTCGGGGTCCACGAGCGGCGTCGTGATGATGGCCCACAGGTCACGCCAGGCAGCGGACACGTCATCGACGGCGCCCTGGAAGGTGTTGCGCACGAGGTCCGACGATCCCTCGAAGTTCATCACGAGACCCTGCGCGAGGGCGTCGAGGGCGTCCCCGGCGTCGATAGCGCCAGCGGTGATGTCCTCCCGGACCCGGCCAGCCGTCGTGCCCATCGCGTCCGCGATCATCTTCGCGGCGTCGATGCCCCGGATGCCGAACTGGTTGAAGGTCTCAGCCGTGAACTTGCCCTGCGAGTTGACCTGCCCCATGATCCGGGCCAGTTCCTCGAAGTCCTGCGAGGTGCCACCAGCAGCGGCGACACCTTCCGCGAGGGCGTCCATGTACGGGATGACCTTGGAGGTCTCGATCCCGAAGCCGGTCATCTGCTGCTGCGCCCGGATGAGCGAGTCCCGCATGAGCCACGACGTGGACCCGTACTCATCGAGGCGGCGCATCTGCTCCACAGCCTCACGTGTGGAGCCGGTGACAGCGGTGAGGGCCTGCGTGGCGGTCTGCCGCAGGGAGTTGTACTGGATACCGACGTTGGCGGAGGCCACTCCCACGGCGGTGACGGCCCCAGCGGTCACCGTCATCGCGGTGCCGACGTTCCTCCAGGCCTGCTCGTTCTCCTTGGCGTGCTGGCTGAGCCGCTGGGAGAACGACCGTGCGGCCCTGCTCTGGCGGGAGGTGGAGCGCTCCGTGGTCTGCGAGGCCTGCTCGGCGGCCCTGCCGACCTGCTCAGTCGCCTTGGCGGCCTCCTGCATGGGGCCGACATAGCCGCCGACCTCGGCGCGGAGGATAGCCCGAAGGGAGCGCTCCACCTCGTCTCACCTACCCATCGTCACGGCGCGTGTCCTTGAGGTACAGGTACGCGCCTGGTTCCTTGAGTTCGTCCTTGAAGTGCTCCCGGCCCTGGGCCAGCGCGGCATCCCGCCAGGCGATGCCTACGGCTGGCTCCCACGCATCCTGGAGGTCCGGGTTGAGGCACTCGTCGGCCCACCCGCCACACCCGCAGGTGCAGCGCTGGTCCTCCAGCAGCGTGAGGGCGCGGGCGGCGATGAGGTCCGTGTTCGTGATCCGGTCGGACTCCCGTCCCCAGAACCTCGTCGGTGGCCATCCCCACGCCCTCGCCGTGCGTAGGTCTACCTGCGCCCGCGCCCACCGTGGCGAGCGGAGGACGCGGGCGAGGTAGGGGCCGTCACCACCGGGGCCGCAGAGTTCGCCTGGAAGAACGCGGCGAGCAACTTGCGGTACTGCGCCCCGCTGACCTTCTCCAGCCGGTCCAGGTGCTCGTAGGTCACGCCCTGCGGCTGGATGATGGCTCCGGCCAACTGGCGCTTGTTCGCTACCGCGAGCCGCTCCTCCTTGGTCAGGGAGCGGCCCTCGCTGGCCTGGGTGACGGAGTTGTAGATGTCGTCCAGCCAGTCGTTCGAGCGGGCCTCGACCTTGAAGGTCACGCCGGAGTCGAGCAGCGTCCGGTACAGGGCGTCGAGGCGGTCGTTCAGAGCCTCGGGGCCTCCCCCGTCGTCCTCGATCCCGAACTCGGCGGCGTCGGGCGCCTCGGCCAACTGGAGGCGGCGCTCGATGTCCTCGATTTCTGCGAGGAGGTCACCGCGCTGGTAGATGGTGACGGAGCGGACGGTGGACCGCACTCCGCTCATCCAGGCGTCGAGGTCGAAGTCCTCCGGGGGCGGGAGGTTCGGCTCGTGCTGCTCCTCGGGCTGCGTCTCGTCCTTCACGGCTGTTCTCCTTCGGTGTCCAGGGTGTTTCCAGGGGTGTCCAGGGAGGTGGCGGAGTGGCCGTGGTCCGGTGCCCCTGGACGATCACCGGACCACGGCCAGCCTATGCGGTCAGCCCCCAGCGGCGGCCACGACCTCGCCCCGCAGCGCCACCTGCCCGGAGACGCGAGCGGGCTGCACGAACTTGACGTAGCCCGTCAGGTCTGCGGGCTGCTGCGGGTCGTCCGCGATGATCGGGTACAGGCTGTACGGGTCCCCGGCCTCCCACGGCTTGCTGGCGGGCGGGCCGATGCGCTCCGCGAGCCACACCTGGACGCCCTTCCCGGTGAACAGGTTGTAGGCGATGTCCTGCTCCTCGTCCGACAGGCCGGAGTCGTCCAGGAAGCGGAACAGCGGGAGGTTGACCTCGTAGTTCGAGGCGCCGTAGGAACCGGTGTTCCCGGTCTCCTCCAGCCCCGGCTCGTCAATCGTGTCGGAGCCGGAGGGCGTCAGGCGGTAGCCGTTCCGCATGAGCGCCTTGGACAGCCGGACGCCGTCCTCCAGTTCGGTGAGGGTGAGGGCGTGGATGTCAGCCGGGGCGACGGACAGCGCCTCGACCCGGATGTTGCCCTCGAACAGGGAACGCGGTCGCATGGCTCAGGCCTCCTTGGTCTTGTCGGTGCCGGACTTCCGCCCGGACGTGGTGGCGGCGGCGGTCTCCTGCTTCTCGCCCTCCCCCTCGGCGCTGGCGGCGCGGGAGGCGGCGGAGGCGGAGGCCGCGAGGTTCGGGAACAGCCCCTTGTCGAGCCAGGACTGCGGGACCGGGTTCGGCAGCGGCTCGCCAGTCCGCTTGTTCCAGGCCTTGACCATCTTGGCCATGACTTTCCTTCCTTCCTTCGGAGTTACACGTGGACGCGGAACGTGAGCGGCACGAACCAGCGCGGGGGCGACGTGTCCCGGTCGGGAGCCACGTCGGTGGTGCCCTCCAGGGCGGCGAGCCGGTTCCCGGCCAGGATCGGCCAGTTGTCCAGCCGCGCACGCACCAGTGGCACAGCGTTGAGGGTCCAGGTCGGGGATCCGGAGGCGACGGTGACGCGGGCGTCCCACACGAGGCTGCCTCCCGCGTCGTGCTCCAGGTCCCGCCCTGCGCCGGGGACCCAGCCGGGGGAGGGCCACAGCACCGCGTACGGGTAGACGCGCCCGTCAGCGTCCGTCTTCGGCTTCTGGCGGCCACCGTCAGGCAGGCGGCCCACCTCGGAGTCGTAGACGGCCACCGTGGGCAGCCCCGCGAGGCGGTCCAGGACGAGCGCGTGCAGGGTCGCGGGCGAGGTCACGTCAACTCCTGGGTGAGGACCTGTGCCATCGCGGCCTCGAACGTCGGCGTGATCCGGTCCAGCGCCGGGAACAGGAACGGCTGCCCAGGCATCCGGGACGTGCCGTGCTCGACGTAGAACGCATAGTCGGCGGTCGGCCCGACCTCGGCCTCCAGCCCGTTCACGGACGCGCTGATGCTGGAGCGGAGGAAGCCGGTGTCCACCGGGGCCTCGTACTGCGCCTCGGCGCGGAGGTCGTAGGCCGACTTCTCGACCACGGCGCGCGCTCCAGCCTCGGCGGCGTACCCGGCGCGGCCCAGGTCCACAGCGAACTGCTGGACCTCGTTCATGTCGAAGGTGATGCTCACTGGTCTCCTCCTCCCTGGTTCGCGAGGTCGAGGTCGGCGTACACGGTGCGCTCGATGCCGGGGTCCCCGTAGGTCACCTGCTGGACCGTGAGGACCTTGCCCACGAGCAGCGGATCGCGCGGGTGGCTCCGGACCTCCACGAGGGTGCCCTTCGGCAGGTCCGGGGCGTCCCACGGCAGCCCGATCTTGTACGCCCTGACGACGACAGGCTGCCCGGCAGCGTCCACAGCACCGGAGGTACCCCGGACGGCCTGCACCCGCCCCATGCCGCCGTACAGCGTCTCGCCAGGCTGCGCGGGCAGGGCGCCATGCTCAGGGTCCCAGCCGCCAGCGGTCCCCGGCGTCCGGGCCACCACCTCGCAGTCGTGGGTCGTCGCGGCGAGCGCGCGGGCCTCCGCCAGTTCCTCCTCGGTCAGGTGGCTCACGTCATCCTCCGGCCCAGCGAGCGCGGCACGAAGGCGTCCTGCGGCTCCAGGTTGATGACGCTGATCCCGGAGGAGGTCGCCACGCTGGAGCGGCCACGGTAGGCCACGGCGAGCGACCGGAACCCGGCAGCCGACGTGCCCTCACGGCGCTTGAACGAGGTCCCCTCAGACGAGAACGACTCCAGCCCCCCGGTGTCCCCCGCCATCGCGAGGTCGGCCTTGAGGTCGAACAGCAGCGCGGCGGCATAGTTCCGGTCGAAGGTCTCCACGTAGCCGGGAGCGACCGGGGCGCGGCCCTCCAGGTCCACGATGCGGGAGGCGTCGAGGGCGTCCTCGATGTCCTCCTCCGTGAGGGTCGGGGGAGTGCTGGCCGACGTGACGCGAGTCAGCCACTCGCGCACCTGCTCGCGGTCCATCTGTCCAGCACTCCCCTCGGTCCTCATCGGTTACTCGGCCCCACCGTCGCCGCCCTCGTCGCCACCTGCGGGCGGCTCCTCGGGGACCTCGGTCTGGCCGGTGTCGTAGTTGTGCGTCACCTCGATGGGCGTCACACCGTCCGGGCCGTAGAACGTCGCGGTCTCGGTCCGGGTGCCGGTCGGCGTCCGGTCGGGGACGCGGCCAGCGGGCACCACCGCGTTGACGGTCAGGTGCCCCTCGGCGGCGGCAGCGGCCTTGTCCGGGCGGACGGAGGTCGCCAGTTCGCCCTCGTCCCAGGTGTCGGCGGGAGCGTCACCGGGGTCGGTGGGCTGCGGCGCCGTGATGTCCTCGGACAGGCGCGTGGTCTTGGGTCGTGCCATCGTTCCTACTCCTCTCAGCGGGTGCGGACGGCGCGGAGGCGAGCGGCGGCCTGGCCGCCCTGGACCGCCATGCCGGTGTAGAACTCGATGCGGGTCCGGACGGCAGGCTTCTCCTGGAGTTCGCCCAGGTACCGCACGTCCATCCCGCCGTTCGTGATGCCCAGGACGCCCACGGAGCCGATGCCGGACGCGATCTTCACCGCGTACAGGTCACCGCCATCGGTGGGGTCGTAGGGCAGGATGCGACGCCCGCTCCAGTGCTCGCCGGGGTCGAGGAACGGGACGCCGTTCCAGGTGAACTCCCGCTTGCCGGTGATCTCGCTCGTGATGTACTCGGCGCCCCCGACCTTGCGGCCCAGGGACTTGAGGCGGGCGATGATCTCCTTGGGGCCGTACACCACGTCGGGGCCACCGCCACCGACCTGGCCGAACAGCGCGTCGAGTTCGTCCAGGAAGGCCTCGTCGTTGGCCGGGGCCTCGGAGTCGAGGACCTGGGAGCCGATCAGGCGGCGGCGGAGGCCGTCGAAGCCCTTGGGGTTGACCTCGACGTTGCCGTTGAACATGGCGTCCACGTAGGTGGCCTGCGCCGACTCCAACTTCATCCGCACCTGGTCGGCCATGAGCACCCCGCGCGAGGACTGCATGGTCTTCTCGATGAACTGGTCCACGTCGGCGTCGCCACCGAGGATGACCAGTCGCTCGGTGTCCTGGTTGATGACGCCGGTGGACTCGACGTAGGCCTCGTTGACCGTGCGGAACGCGGTCCCCGGCAGCACCTTGTCCTTGTCGTAGGCGTAGGCGTTGCCCTCGATGGACTCGAAGGGCAGCCGGTCCCACACGTTGGAGACCTGCACAGCGGTCTCCAGCGCGCCACGCCGGATCGGGCTGGCCTCCAGGGCGGCAGCCTGGGCGAGAGTGACGGCCATCGCCGGTCACCATCCTTTCCTTGTCGGTGCCGCCCTGGGGCGGCGCTACTTGTTCAGTTCAGCCTCGAAGCCCTGCGCCATGCGAGCGGCGCCGGGCGGCGGCTCGGGCAGGGACTCCTTGCCGCGTCCTGCTCCCGCGTCGCGGGCACCGGGCACGACCTTGCCGAGTCGGTACTGCGGGTTGTCCTCGACCCACTTCTCGATGTGGGCCTTCACCTTCGCGGTGTCGGACACGTCGAGAGACTCCAGCGTGTCGGTGAACCGCTTGGAGTCGAGGAGGAGGTCGAGGTCTGCGATGCCGGAACCGGCACGGAGCACGGCGTTCTCGGCCCGCGTGCGGGCGAGGTCCTTGTCGCGCTCGGCCAACTGCGACGTGAGCGCCTTGGGGTCGGTCTCCGTGTCGTCCTTGAAGCCGAGGGCCTTGGCGAGCGCGTCCTTGAAGGCCGTCAGTTCGGCAGCAGCGATGCGAGCCTGCTCCTCCGCCTCCTCACGAGCCTCGCGCTCGCTCTGGATGGCGCGCTTCCCGGCGTCCCCGATCTGGTCCTGGCCCTCGGTGCTTCCCATCGCGGTCTGCTCCGAGTTCGGAGGCGTCGCGCCTCCTGGCTGGGTGTCGGCGGTCTTGCCGTTCTGCGTCTCGGTCGTAACCGTACCAGGCTCCGGGGCCTGCTCGGTCTCGGTGGACTTCTTGCTCATCGTCCTGCTCCGTCCTGTCGGGGTCCAGGGGTCCGCCCAGGGGTGGCGGCCCGCACCCACCATCCTGCCGTATTCCGCCGACTCCCCGCAGTAAACGGGCCGGGGTGTGGGTCAGGCGGCTGGCGCCTTGGTCATCACGTAGGAGTCGCGCCAGCCCTCGTTGCTCCGGCGTGTCGCCCACCGCTCCATCGGGTAGTCGCCGCGCACCCATGCCTCGTGGCGCTGCGGCCCCAGGATGGCGACCTGCTTCGACTCAGGCAGGCCACGGAAGAACGCCTCGGCGTCCGGCACCGCGCGGGGCGTGTCCGGCAGGTCGATGCCGAGGTCCCTCCACGACTTCGTGATGGGCACCCTGGCGCACCGACACTGCTGATGGCCCAGCGGCCCCGGCTCCTCCACCGGGAACACGCGACCGTGCATCGACAGGCAGGCCGGGCAGGTGCGAGAGGTGAGGGCGGCCACCCACGTCCAGCCGGTGACGACGGAGGAGTTCCGCTCGTCCACGTGCTGCGCGGCGGCGCGGGTGGCGTCCAGCATCTCGGTGCGGCTGATCGTGAGCGCGCGGGAGAGACCGAAGTTCACCTTGTCCTCGGCGGCCCGGACCATGCGGCGGGCGGCCTCGCGCGGGTTGCTCCCCACGGTGATGCCCCGGAGGAGTTCGCCCCGGATGACGGCGGCGGTCTCGGCAGCGACCGGGAGGGCCAGCGAGGTGATCTGCTGCGTCGCGCGCTCCACCATCATGGCGACCTGCGCGGGGTCGGCGCGGGTGAGGTCAGCCACGAGGACGCCCCGGCGCGGCCCGGTCTGCGTGGCGAGCATGTCGTACTCGGCGGTCGCGGCCTCGTGGATCACCCGCTGGAGGTCGGCGCTGATCGTCTGCCCGGTCTGCATCGCGGCTATCTCCAGGGCCTCCGCCAGGGATGCCAGGCCCGCCTGCGCCCTGCTGGAGCGGAGGACCATCGTCCGGGTGATCCGGTCCTCGGCAGTGGAGGCCAGTTCGAGGAGTGCCGCGTCGAGTTCGGCCTGCGCCCGGTCCCAGGCGGTCCCCCATGCCTCCACGATCTGTCGGGTCTGCCCATCGAGTACCTCGCTCAGGAAGGCTTGCAGTTCGCCCTCGACGCGGAGGGTCGCACGGTTCACCACGCCTCGTCGTCTCCGATCACGTCCAGCCGGACCACGTGCGCCGGGTGGAGGTACATGGTCCCCCAGGGGGCGGGTATGCCCAGCGTCTTGCCGCTCATCCAGTCACCGAGGATGTTCTCGACCTCGACCCTGGTGAGGCCGTCCACTATCGCCCCCGCTGCGAGGGACGACGTGTGGACGATGATCCTCACCGGAGCACCCGCGCCGGGTCCTCGCCCCGGCGCCACGCCTCCAGCGACTCGCGGGCGGCGGCGGCCTGTGCCCGCTCCTCCTTGGCCCGCTCCTCGTGGACACGCAGCCTGGTCTCCTCGTCCTCCCCGAGGAACCGCATGGTCTCCTCCAGCGGGTAGCCGAGGTCCTGCCGGACCTTCGCGCCCTCCTGGCGCTCCTGCTCGGTCTGCGGTGCCACGTCGCTCCACACCGGCTCGGTCTCCTCGATGCCCAGCAGCCCCATGATGTCCTGCCACGGCCCCGTCGCGTCCTGCTGGAAGTCCCGGAGCGCGGCGGTGCGGCGAGCGGACAGCACCCGCAGCGACTCGCCGGAGGGCACGTCGCCGCTCATCTCGGTGAAGTAGTAGGCCGGGATGCCCAGCGTGCGGGCGATCTTCAACGCGAACGCGTCCTGCACCTGGAGCAGGCCGGAGGGGTCCACGGCGTCCAACTGGACCAGCGGCCCCTCGCCGGGGATGCCGAGGAGGCGGTTGCGGGTCTCATCGAACTCGATCCGCTCCTCCTCCACCTCGCCGGAGCGCGGGTTGATCTTCTGCTTCGCCTCGTAGTTCAGGATCGCGCGGAGCGGGTTGCTGATGGCCTCCTCCGCAACGATCAGGTCGGCCACCGACTTGTTGAGCGCGTCCTGGAGCGGGATCACGTCCCGGAGGATCGAGCGTCCGTGGCCTCCCTGCTCCGTGGCGTCGTAGGTCCACCATGCCCAGGGCACCCGCTCGTACGGGTTCGCCAGGGTCTCGCCCTCGTCGTCGTAGGTGAAGGGCTGCCAGGCGGTCGGGTCGGTCGGCCACTGCGGGAGGTGCTTGGCGGCGTCCACGAGGACCGGGCTGGCGGTGATCCAGCGCTCCACCCGGTCGGCGTAGTAGACGTTGACGCGGCCATGCCCTCGGCTGGTCCACAACTTGGCGACCCACAGCAGCCGGGAGGGGTCGTCGGGGTCGGCCATCGGCACAGCCTGGTCGGCGCGGTGGTACCACACGCGATCTTCCTCGCGGGCGTTGGGCCACACGAGCGCGTAGGCGTCCCCGGTGCGGAACGTCTCGCGGTTGACGAGGTTCTGCACCTTGACGAGTCCCAGCGCGCGGTCGTGGAACGTCTCGGTGGCTTCGTCCATCCCGGCCCCGGTCCACCCGGCGATGCTCACCCCGTCGGAGAACGCGCGGATGACGGCGGGGCACAGGTTCTCTCGGCTGTTCTCGATGACCCACTTGTACTTGCGGAGGAAGGTGGCCGAGGCGAACGTGTACCGGTGGCGGCCCTCGTCGTAGTCGCGTGCGAGGATGATGTCCTCGCGGCGCTCCATGTGCTGTTCGATAGCGGTCACCACGTCTGCGACTGGCACGCGCCACACCTCCTGCTAGTCGAGTCCAGTGATTCCGCTGGCGCTCGTCGGGTCGTAGTCCTCCATGAGAGCGTACCGCGCAGCGTCCAGCGAGTGATCGGCCACGGCCACCGGGGCGTCGTGCCCCTTCTCGGTCGCCTTCTTGTCCCACGAGTAGCCGGGGGCCTCCTGGATGAAGCCCTTGCAGCGGTCCGAGACCCGCAGCATGTCCTTGCCGATCAGGGAGGCCATGTGCTGGATGCCGGTCAGGACCTCGTTGTTCGCGGGCCTCGTCCTGATGCCGTCCTGCGCCATCTGCACGCGGAATGAGGCGGCGGCGGGGTCAGCCACCACGGACGGGATGACCGGCTCGGTGGGGGCCGGGTGGTGCTCGTCCAGCAGCCACCGGATCATGCGCTTCGACAGGGCGGCGTCGGTCAGGCGCGAGCCGGGAGCCTGGCCGGGGTCGTGGCGGAACTCGTCCACGAGCCAGTAGCGCCCGAGGCGGTCCTGCCCCACCAGCACAGCGGCGGACGGGTTCGTCGTGCCGTAGTCGATCCCCACGGCCACGTAGCGGAGCATCGGCGGCATGTCGGCCCAGGGCACGACCATCGTGTCGGGGTCCCAGCGGTCGAGGATCGCGCCCTCGGCAGCCACCCACTCGCCCAGGATGAAGCGCCGGTAGTAGAGGCCGGTGTACTCCCGCTCCATCCGGTCGATGTACTCGGCGGACAGGCCAGGGTTGTCCCGCATCGTGAAGTGCCAGACGGACCAGCCGAGGTCGGCAGCGCGGTCGAGGTACTTCGTCTTGAGCCAGTGGTTCGGGGAGTCCGGGTTGGTCGTGCCGATCAGCCGTGCCCCGGTCACCGAGAGGCGGCCCAGCAGGGTGACGAACATGGACTCGGGCAGGACTGTCACCTCGTCCACGAGGGCGCCCGCGAGGGTGAGGCCTCGGACCTTCGTCTCGCTCTGCTGGTCGTTCGCGCCGAGGACGTGGTGGCGGCGGCCCATGATGACGGCGGTCGGGGCGCCGGGCCTCCAGCGGATCGCGCGGGGGTCCAGTTGCTCGATGACTTCCAGGACGTTGCGGCCTACGGTGTCCTTCGTCCTGCCGACGACAGCGAGCGGCCCCGGTGGGGCGTTCGGTATCCACCGGAGCCAGTCGATGATCTGCGCGGTCGTCTTGGAGGACCGGATCGAGCCGTGCGCGATCTTCACCGAGGACTCGTCCTTGATGAAGCCGAGTTGGCGGGTCGAGAGCGCCAACGGGGTCAGCCCTTCCGGTAGCGGTCCGAGATGATCTTGGGGACGGCCTGGTCCCACAGCACATGGTGGTGGAACCGTTCAGCCACCGGCCCCATGCGGCCCACCTTGACGCACGAGGGCGCCATCATCACGGTGTAGAACGACTTGAGGTAGGTCCCCGACGCGAGGTAGATGTCGGTCATCCCTCCCGCGTTGCTCTGCGTCTGCTTCTGGTGCAGTTGGATGCCCAGCGAGGTGAAGAACAGGGCGCCTCGGGAGCCGTGCGTGACGTAGGTGTTCACGTCCTCGTTGATGCGGCCCAGGAACTCGACCGGGCGGTCCGTGCGGAACACGAACGAGTTCATGGCCTTGCGGAGGACCTTGCCCTTCGCCATCGGGCCAGCCCCGCCCCCGATGTGGTCCCCGCCCTGCGACATGGCGACCGTGGCGGCCCCGGTGTCCTCCAGTAGGTCGATCATCGCCTGGAACAGGGCGTCGAGGTCGCTGACGGGCGTCGAGCCTGCGGTCTGATCCATCCGGAGGAAGCGGTACCCGAACCAGTCGTAGTCGTCGTCCAACTGGATGAAGTACCGCAGCCCCAGCGAGCGGGCGATGTCGAAGGAAGCGTTGCGGGCGTAGACGATGGTGCGGCGGTCGGTCGAGGTGTCGGCGGTGTCGAAGGTCTCCTGGATCTGATCCTTCGAGAACACGTGGACGTGCTCCTCGCCGTACTCGGCGCGGTACTCGTCCCCGGTCTCGTCCTCGTCGTCAATGACCAGGTGGATGGGGCCGGTGTAGCCGTGCTTGCGGAGGAAGCGGTGGGTGAACACGCGGTCGGGGCGTCCGTGCGTGAGGATGAGGGCGGCGAAGCCATCGGGGGCGGTCACTCGACTGCTCCGTCCTGCTCGGCCTCCCACTGCTGCTCCGCGAGGGTCTCGTGGAACTTGGTGAAGCCGAACCGGATGGCGTCGTCCAGGTCCACGATCACGAGCGCGGACTGCTCCATGAGCCGCTGCACCGTCGCGGGGGCGTGCGGGTAATACTCGGCCACCTTCCGGTAGTTGAACACGGTGTGGCGGTGCGCTGCGTGCCGGAGGAAGTCGGCTACGTCGTCCGGGAGGTCGGGGGTGCGGTCGATGGTGTCGATGAGTTCCCGGGTCTTGGTGTCGTCCCAGAGTTCGTCCAGCGTCGGCTGCTCCCCGACGATCTCGTACTGCGGCACGGTCACCTTGTCGGTGTACCAGCCCTCGCGGTCCTCCTCGTCCTTCTCGGCCAGGGAGGTGAGGAGGTCGTCCAGGTCGTCGCCGTCGTAGCCGGTGCCGTCGAGGTCCGGGAGGGACTGGAGGAGGTCAGCGAGCACGGCGTTGTCGTAGTCACCGAGGTCAGCGGTGCGGTTGTCGGCCAGCATGATGCGGCGGGCGGTCTCGTCGTCCACGTCGCGGTAGACCACGGGCACCTCGTCCATGTCGGAGTAGAGCATGGCCTCGTAGGTGTGGTTCCCGGCGAGGATGTAGCCGGTGGAGCGCTGGACGATCAGGGGCCGGTAGACGCCGTTCTTCGTGATGCTGGTGTGGATGGCTCCCACGTCGCCCTGGCGCGGGTTGTCGGGGTGTCGCTGTACGGCGTCGGCGGGCACGTACTCGATGGCGAGCGCGTCGTTGCTCATGCGGGCTGGTCCTCTCCAGGGGTCGTTGCGGGGTCGGTCGGGTCGGCGTTCTCGGAGCCTTGGATCAGGCGCTCCAGCAGGGTGCCGACAGCCTTCGTGCCGTCGTCGGTGACGGCCTTGTCGAGGCCGAGGTAGCGGGAGCGGCGGTCCATGATGCGGAGCGCGGTGTCGATGGCCTTGAGGTTGCGGTCCTCGCGGACGCGGGCCATCGCCGTGAGGAACAGCATGTCGAGGCGTGCCAGTTCGAGTTTCAGCACCTCCTCGGCAGGCTCCCTCGTGACCTCCTTGAGGGCGTCCTGCACGTCGAGCCAGGCCTGGCGGCGGGACACCTTCGTCGTCTTGGCGATCTGGTCGTACGAGGCGCCGTCCTCGCGGAGGCGGAGTGCGCGGGCCATGCGTTCGCGGCGGGCGGCTGTGGGGCCTCGTCCGCGCTGCCCGCGAGGCTTCTCGCTTTCCTGCGGGGTCGTGTCGGTGTCGGCGTCGTCAGCCACGTCCAGGGGCCTCCGTGTGTAGGGGTGCTTCGCGTATAGGGCCGATGGTACCTGTGGGCGGGCGTGCGTCAGCCCCAGGTGCCGGGGGTGGGCGGTCCTGGGGCTGACGGTCTGTGGGTGTGGGTCAGTCGGTGGCCCACACGTCGCGCTCGCTGGCTATGGCGAGGAGGGAGAGGCAGTCGCGGCAGGCGCGTTGCTTGGTGTCGGGGGCGGTTCGGATGCCGCACCTCCAGCAGGAGGTGTAGCGGGGTGGCGGGTTGAGGTACTTGGAGTTGGGCCAGGGGTGTGCGGTGCTCATCGGGGGCCGTCGAGGGTGTCGGTGGGGCGGGTGCGGTCCGTGGCGAGCAGGCGGCGCAACTCCTCCCGGCACTGAGCAACGGCAGACACGCGGCCCTGGTAGTACCCGGCGTACTTGTCCGCGAGCGGTTGCTCCGTCTCCCAGCGCTCGAACCACCGGGCGTCGAGAGTCTGAATGTCCTCGGTGGTCGCGGTGGTCGCGGTGGTCGTCTCGGAGCAGCGGGGGTTACCCTCGCAGGTGCAGTCGTAGCCGCCGCCTGCGATGGGTGGGCAGACGCCGCAGCATCCGGCGGGACGGTCGGCGCGGGCAGCGGCCCGGTTGTCGGGGTGGTCCGGGCAGGAGGGCTTGCAGGTGGCCGAGCCGGGGCCGCAGATGCAGCACGGCCCGCTGTGCCCCGGGAACATGGTGCAGTCGCGCACACACCTGGCGCGGGCGTTGTCGGTGACGGACGGGCGGGCAGCGGCCAGGGCACGCGCCTGGTGGGCTGCGAATGCCCGGCGACGTCGCCCCTCGATCGGCACCCCCGGACCTTCCGTGGTGGGGTCGGGCTCCGGGGGCACGTCCTCGCCGCAGGTGCAGCGGTCGGGCGTGGACGAGGTGGCGCCGTGGGACTCGACCTGGTGTGCGGCCAGAACGTCGGCGCGGGCATCGTCGGTGGGCCAGCCGGGGAGGTTGGCGAGGTGGAGTTCGGGGAGGAGGCCGCAGCCTGGTTCGTGGCCGTGTTCGTCTCCGGCTCCGCAGGTGTGGTAGTCCACCTCGCGGACGAGCCAGCCGTTCTCGATGCGGAGGCGCGGCTCGGGTGTCGGTGCTTCGGGGTTGGGGGCCTCGGGGAGCCAGTCGCGGAGGCTTTCGAGGTAGGTCTCCACGGCGTCGAGGATGTCGCGGCGGCCCTGCCAGTAGGGCGAGGCCTTGTCGCGCTGGACCTGGAGCAGTAGCGCATCGACCTCGGCACGGGTGGGGCCGGTCTCGTCGTCGGAGTGCGGCCCCTCCTGGGGGGTGGCGGGTTCGGGGGCGTGGAAGCGGATGGGGTAGGCGATGCCTCGGTGGTAGGCAATCGCGTGGCCGTCGTGGTTCTCGATGACGTGCTCGATGAGGTCGAGCAGGGCGGGAGGGGTCTCGGGGGTGGTGGTCGGCTCGTGGGGCCGGGTGTGGTCGTTCACTGGTCCTCGATTCGGTAGGCGATGATGCGCTCCAGGTCCTCCTCGGGGAGGGCGGTGAGCGCGGCGAGTGCTTGGGCGACGGTGATGCCGGGGGTGGCGGCGACGCGGACGGCGTAGCCCTGGAAGGGGAGCAGCCGGAGGGTGGCGGTGCGGCCTGTGCGGGCGTCGAGCCGGAGGTCGCCGTCTCCGATCTGTACGACCTGTTCGTGCCAGCGGTCCCCAGGGGCGAGCACGAGGGCGGCGGTCATCACCGCAGGGCCTCCAGTTCCTCGGGGGTGGGTCGTTCGATCACGCGCCCGTCTCGTGTCACCTCGTAGTGGTATGCGGGCGCCGGGGGCAGGGAGCGGCTCAGTCGCTCGAATGAGCGGGCAGCGCGGGTGGCGGCGCGGCCCAGGTGGAACAGGACGCGGACGTGCCGGTCGTTCATGCCCTGGGCCTGGCGGCGCTGCCAGCGGCGGCGGCGGTCTCGAGACTTACTCATGTGGGGGTCCCTTCGTGGACGACGAGCGCGTCCCATTCGATGGTCCCGACGACGATCCGGTCGGCGGTGATGCGGAGAGGTGGCAGGGCGACGCCGATGGCGGCGGCGACCTCGGCCAGGGTGGCGCCTCGGCGGAACGCTTCCTGCGCCCAGCCGGTGGCGACCTGGAGCATGACGGGGAGGTGCTCGGCCCCTGGGGCGCGCTCGCTGGCGACGATGTAGCGCCGGGCGGCGCGCTCCAGGTGGCGGAGGGCAGGCTGGGGGTCCATCAGTCGTCCTCGGGGACGTAGAGGACCTGGACAGGCATCTTGATGATGCCCTCGAACTCGCGGACCGGGCTGTCGAGGCCGTTGGGCTGCCAGGTGTCGCGGCCCCACTTCTCCCACACGCGGCCCTGGCGGTCGCGGATGACGGCGCCCTCGGGGAGGTCCACGAGGTTCTGCGTAGTGGGCGGTCCGGCGAGGTCGGTAAGGGCGAGCATGGTGGCGTCGTCACCGTTGGCGAGGCGGTAGTCGATGAGGGCGTTGCGGGCGGGGCCGTGGATGTACCCGATTCCGGAGCGGAGGGAGTGGCCCTCGCGGATGTGGGAGATGAGGAAGCGGGCGTCGGTCGAGTCGATGATGCGGGCGAGTGCGGTGGCGTCCATGTTGGTTCCTCCGTGGTTGGTTGGGGGTGGGGGGGGAGGCTCCGGGTGGGGAGCCTCCCCCGGTGGGGTGTCAGGCGGTGAACCCGGCCTCGGCGAGGTCGGCCTCGACCTGGCGGGCGCGGGCCTGCTGGCCGCGGACGTCGCCCTTGCGGATGGTGGCGGCGACGTCGAGG
>Ga0209487_1000394_pt1 | contig 40121 bp, 32 predicted proteins | sample Poulit2012_FD_187524 | JGI IMG/M metagenome (GOLD analysis project Ga0209487, IMG submission 187524) | Agricultural soil microbial communities from Georgia to study Nitrogen management - Poultry litter 2012 (SPAdes) (version 2) | ecosystem: Environmental > Terrestrial > Soil > Agricultural land...
GCAAAAATAGGCCCATGCCCCCATCGTAACCCGCCCATTAGTGCCCCAAAATAAAAACCGAAAACCCTCTGACCAGGCACGATACCAGCCCTAATCCGAAAATCAGCCCTAACTTGTGCAAGTCAGGTCTAGTGCTCCGGCCTGTTCATACACCGCCCAGGAGTATTCGTCGTAGTCGGTATCTGGGTCATACCATTCGTTGATATTTTCCATTTCACCACCATCTTCATAACCCATGGCGGCGATTTTCGCGGACCATTCCTCGTCTAACTCTTCGATTCGCTCCACGGTGTCTGCAGCAATGGTGCCGTTCTCCACTGCATCGTGTTGCAGTGTGGTGAGGAACTCCTGCAAACCTTCCTGCATATCATTATCGAACTCATTGATGCTCCCGCCGACCGAGTTAATGTCATCGATAAATAGTGCATTCGAGTTGACGTAGTTGCCCGCACCATTTCCTAGAGATAGCGCCATAGCATCGAAGAGGATTTGCTGATACGCCAGGGGCAGCTCGTTGAATGTGGAGCCCGCTAAATAAGCTGCGGGGAAACGTGGCCAGCTCGCCTGAGTGGTGTACGACAGGTGTGGCGCTGCCTCATAGACTCCAGAGATTTCTTTAGCCCCCATGGGGGATAGGTCGCAATCGATGGTTCCTCTTTGCAGCGCTTCGAATGCTTCTGCAAATTCGATGCTGGTTGGGACACCATCGAAGTGCTGGACAGCTTCCAGCTGCGCGGCTGAGCCGGTGCGAATCTGGGCGCCTGCTAAGTCCTCCCCGCTGCTCATTGGGGAGTTACAGCTCAGCGAGTATGCGCCGTTGGCGACGAAGGGTACAAAGGGCGTGATGCCTTCTGCCTCGAAGCTATCTAGTAATCCTTGATTCTCCCAAGCGATTTCACTACCGACTGCGTAGGCAGTCAATTCGCCTAATAATGGGGAATATTCAGTAGCGGCCAGTGCGGAACCGATATCCGTGGCTTCTGGGAAGCGCTGTGGCTCATAGCCGAGTAGGTGATAGGACATATCGAGTCGACCATCTTGGAGCGCATCCACCACCTCGGGATAGTTGGCGATAGACATGCCCCAGACGATGTCAATCTCTATCTGTCCATTTGAACGTTGTTCGACTTCTTCTTTGAATGCAAGTGGCTGTTGAGCCGCTGAGGCATTTTCGGAAGGAGCGGCGGTTTGATACGTGAGCGTTATCGGTTCCAGATCGGCGATCGCCTCGTCGACTTCTTCCTGTGGGGCCTCATATTCAAAACCGGTCGCATCGGGTTCTGTCCCGGACTGGTTATTATCGCCGACTTGGCCCGCACAGGCCGACAGGATGACCCCGGCTGAAGCGATAAGACCCGCTACCGCCAGCGCTTTCGGCTTTTTACGAGTAGTTCCGTCCTCGGTACTCACTCTGCTCCCTTGATGTCGAAGTTGGCAGGAGTCTTCAGAAAGCGCAACCTATTTCAATGCAGCGCATAGTACTCCAATTGTCGAATGTGATCCACATCCTATGTCACCGCTGACTAGGGGTGTCTGTATGAAATCGAGGTGCACCCCTGGGGATTACCCCCAAGGTCCACAAGTACGAGAAAGGGGGTAGTGCGAAAACTCGCACTACCCCTCTTGAACTGTTAAGAGCTAGTTTGTGGTTGAAGTTGAATAGTCCGCCGCGTACTGGGCCCGCATCTTGTGTTTCAAGAGTTTGCCAGAAGCATTTCGTGGAAGCTCGTCAACGACCTCTAACCGGGTGGGCTTCTTGAAGGAAGCCAATTTATCCGACAGGTAGTCTTGAATCTCTTCCAGCGTTGGTGGGTCGGAAGGATCGGCTGGGACCACGATGGCTACCGGAGTTTCAACCCATTTTTCGTGTGGTGCGCCAACCACCGATGCATCAGCCACCTTGGGGTGCCCGGCGACAGCGTGCTCAACTTCGATCGAAGAGATGTTTTCTCCACCGGAGATAATGAGGTCTTTTGTACGATCGACGACGTACATATAGCCTTCCTCATCTTGGCGGACCATGTCGCCTGAGTGGAACCAGCCGTTGTGCGTCGCTTCTTCGGTCGCTTCTTCTTTATTCCAGTATCCGGCCATGAACCCTGGGCCGCGATACACGATCTCACCCATTTCACCTTGTGGCACGTCGTTACCCTGTGCGTCGACGATGCGAGCGGCTACCGGACCGATCGTCTGACCAATCGAGCCCATCTTACGTAGTGAATCCGGGCCCTGGAGCTGGGCCGTGACGGGTGACATTTCCGTTTGACCGAAGGCAGCCGAAATGGTGGCATTTGGAAAGGTATCCGCCATGAGTTGCAACGTCTCTTTGGAGGCAGGGGAGGCGCCCCACGAGATGGACTGCAGTGGGATATTGCGATCTTTGATCCCCGGCAGCGAGCAGAGCGCCTGCCAAATGGTGGGCACCAAGAACATCGTGGTGATCTGTTCTCTTTCGAGCATGTCGGCCAGGGCCGAGATATTCGTCAGTACCTTCGGTGGCGCAATGACCAGTCGAGTTGCCGCGAAGAACGCTGGCGTCAGGAAACCCACGCCGGCAATGTGGAACATCGGTACCACGATGAGGTTGGCTTCCGGGAGTTCTCCTGGGGCCGGTGCAGCACGGAAAATCGGAATCGTTTGGCTCAACAGGTTTAGGTAGCTGAGCATGACTCCTTTCGGCGCCGACGTCGTGCCGGAGGTGTACATGATCATCGCAATTGCGTTCTCATCGATGTCGAGCCATTTAGGGCGTCCTTCGGCGGCAAGAATATCTGGCACATCATCGACAAAGGAGATTGCTTGCACCTGGTCTTTATGTTCGGCGCCGGCGAGAATCTCCGCACCCATCGCATCTACATAAATGGCCTTCGCACCGGAATCGGAGATGAAGTAGTCCAATTCCCGCGGGACAGAGCGCACGTTGACCGGAACGCTGATTGCGCCAACCGTATTGATCGCCACCATTGCAGCAAGATACTCGGCGCTGTTCAAAGCAAGAATCAGAACGCGGTCCCCGGATTGTATTCCGCGGTTTTGCTGAAGATCAGCGGCCATTGCCTGAACCCGTCGATGCAGTTCCGACCAAGAGATATTCTCTGCTTCGGTTGTGACTGCAATTTCGTCCGGCCGATCGGTGGCATGGAGATCCAGCATATTCATCCAGTGCATTCGACGGGAATGGAATGGCTGGCGGTCTGGGAGGGTGGGGATGAGCATGAGAGAGCCTTCCGTAATTTTGTGTGAGCTACCTCACGATATCCTAATGAAATGTCCCTATAAAAGCGATGCTTTTGCAGAATTTGGTGAGATGATGGTCGCCAAGCAGCGGCGCGAATGCCGGCCGCACACGTTTGTCCAGATTACGTGCGAGAGCGGATGAGGGCGTCAAGAACTACGGAGAGTACCTGCCGGTCAGTGTTGTCAACGAGGGTTCCGGTCGACGAGAACAGAGCTCGGCCCGGGCCGGCGGGCTTGACTGAGTTGATCGTGACTCTTCCGTGCAGTGCCGTTCCAGCAAAGACTGGACGTTCAAAGCGCAGCTGCGAGACCTCTCGTCCGGCGATGATGTCGTAACGGTTAAAGAAGTTTTCAACACATAGCCGCTGGAAGATCGCAGCGGTGTGGATGCCGCTTGCGATGATCCCGCCAAACTCACTGTTAGCAGCCGCTTCAGGGTCAACGTGAAAATACTGGGGATCCCATTGCTGTGCGAAGCCGATGATTTCCTCTTCGGTTACCGTATGGGAGCCCAGGTGGAGTAGTTCGCCAACGGGCAGTTCTTCGGCTGGTAGACGCTTGTTTGCTGTTAGGTCGTTCATGTAGGGATCACCGTTTCCGTGAGTGTTGTGTTGTGTTGTGTCCAAGTGCTTGGGTGATGGACGGGGTGCTCTTGAGTAGCACTTGTTATTCGTTCTAAGGCTTCATGGGTGTCGTACGCCGAGAAGCTATGTTGTCTCGCGTGCGTAAGGTTGCCCACGGACCTTGATTGAGGTGTATCCTACATCACAGTTGGTTTCATCTGGCTCACTTGGATTGATATAGGATGCAGTGTGGTGAGCGACACGTTTCAGCATGAATCGCCGCATCATATCCAGGTGCGGCGTGGGATCTCGGATACCCATCAAGTTGGAAAGTGACCAGTAGGTGACTCCTAGATTCTGTACGTAGAGCACTCTTCAGCGACTGCAGGAGATATGCCAGACCCCCGGTTTCGAGCTGGCTGTACAGGAGTGCCTCGTCATATCAGTAAGCACGAAAGGCTGAACACCTATGGATATCACGCCGGATAGCGGCCTGGAAGAGTTTCGTTCCGAAGTAGTCGAATTCTTGGATACGGCACCCACCCCAGAGATCCTCGAAGCAGGACGGAAAACGACCAGCGTCTTCGCTCCCTTCGAGCAAGTTATGGCCTGGCACCGCATACTTCACACCCGCGGGTGGTCGGCCCCGGACTGGCCAGAAGAATACGGCGGCCCGGGATGGTCAGTCGAGCAACGCTATATCTTCGCCACGGAATACCAAAAACGCGGACTGCCCCCACTGTTGCCCAACGGTCTGAAGATGGTGGGCCCACTATTGATGGAGCTCGGCAGCCCGGAGCAGAAGGAACGCTACCTGCCCGGCATTCTGTCTGGTGAAGACTACTGGACCCAAGGTTATTCTGAACCTGCGGCCGGTTCCGATCTCGCGTCGCTGAGTTGTTCAGCTGTGGCTGACGGTGATGACTACATCCTCAACGGCAGTAAAATCTGGACGACCTACGCCCACCACGCCAACCGGATGTTCATGCTGGTGCGCACCAGCAATGAAGGACCGAAACAAGCGGGGATCACCTTCCTGCTCTTGGACCGCATGGATTACCCGGGCATGGAAGTTCGGCCCATTATCGGGCTCGACGGCGCTCCCGAGCAGTGCGAGGTGTTTTTCACCGATGTCCGAGTGCCGCAATCGGCCCGGGTTGGTGCCGAAAATGATGGCTGGGCAGTCTCCAAACAGCTCCTCAAACACGAGCGCGGCGGTGGGGCGCAAAGCCCCATGCTGCGCCACAGACTTGACGTGATCCGGGAAGCCGCTGCCCAGACCCCCTCAGCGTTTGGAGGCTTCCTCTCCGAAGACGCTGCCTTCCAGCGCGACCTCGGAGAACTGGAAGCTGAGGTCAGCTCGCTGGAGCACTTCGAAAAGCTCGCAATCAGTGGTCATCCGATGGTCAAAGATCGCGCCTATCCTTCACTGAATAAGATCATGAGCACCGAGCTCACCCAGCGCATCTCAACCCTGATGACCGACGTGGTCGGACTCGATGCCATTCCCGATCAACGCGAGGCTTTAGTCGTCGGCTCGGATACCGAAGCCCTCGGCGATGATCTTTCTCTGATTGCCATGCCCTACTACCTCAACAGCCGGGCGACCACCATTTACGCGGGCACAAATGAAGTGCAGCGTGACCTCATTGCCCGCTCGCAGCGACCCTGACCGGAGGCCCACCGTGGATTTTACGTATACCGAAGAACAAGAACAGCTCCGCAGTACCCTGTTCAGTGCACTGCGCCGCAACTATTCGTTTGCGCAGCGTCAGGACATCGTCGCCTCAGAGGCCGGTTGGTCGCCAGCGGTATGGGACCAACTGACTGAACTTGGCTTGACCGCTATCCCGTTTTCCGAGGAGGTCGGAGGGCTCGATGGCTCGATCGTGGATCTCGTGGCTGTAGCCGAGATCTTCGGCGGCTATCTCGTCGCGGAACCCTGGATACCTTCGACCGTGTTGGCCGGTGGAGTGTTGGCTGAGTTCACGGACCTTGCCGAGGCGCGCTCGCTGCTGGAACAGATCGCAGCCGGAGAAGTGGTCGGTGCGCTGGCTCATGAAGAAGGCCGCGGCACAGCTGAGCCCTCACTGATCACCATGGAAGCCGAACGAACCGGCGAGGGATACACGCTCACCGGTGAGAAACGGATGGTCCTGCATGGGGCAGCAGCCGACATCGTGCTCGTCACCGCCCGCTTTGATGGTGAGCTAGCGCTATTCAGCGTCGATGGCAACGCACCTGCGGCGACGACGTTCACCACCATCGACGGTCGACCAGCTGCTCACCTTCGTTTCGAGGTCACACCCGCCAAACTCATCGCGTCTAATGCGGAAGCCCGGATTCGCGAGGCGTTAAACCGAGCAATCATCGTGTTAGCCGCCGAGGCGGTCGGAGCGATGGGCGCACTCCTGGAACAGACGGTGGAATATGCCCACACCAGACAACAGTTTGGCTCACCGATCGGGGCCTTCCAAGTTATTGCTCACCGCATGGCTGACATGAAACTGGCCTACGCAAAAAGTCGCGCGACGTTATTACACACCACAGCGGTAGCCGAAGCTGGACAACCCAGCGCCCACGACATCGCCGTTCTGAAAGCTCAAGTGGGACGCCTCGGCCGCAGTGTTGGTGAAGCTGCGATTCAAATTCACGGTGGGGTTGGAATGACCGATGAATTGCCGATCGGCCATCTGCACAAACGCATCCTCACCATCGACGCGTTGCTGGGCTCAGCCGACTATCACGCACGCGCCCTCGGAGCCCCGCGCACCGCAGAAGCCGACGTCCCAGGGCGTGATACGACACCACCAAGCACAACCGAGAAGGAATTGTTTCATGCCGACATTTGATGCCCAATCCACCACCGACGACATCCTGGGCGACGCCGATCTCCGAGGAACGCGGGTGCTCATTACCGGCACATCCGCAGGTCTTGGTGTCGAGACCGCTCGCAGCCTGAGCGTCCGGGGCGCGCAGGTCACCGGCGTGGTACGGGATGTGGAGAAAGCACGAGCGAACCTTGACGAGGCCGGAGCGCAAGGGGTCGAACTATTCGAAGCAGACCTTGCATCGCTGGCCTCGGTTCGGGAATTCACCGATGCTTTCCAGGCCACCGGTGAGCAGATTGACGTACTCATCGCCAATGCGGGCATCATGGCCTGCCCTCAGGCCACCACGGAAGATGGTTTTGAGCTGCAATTCGGCACCAACCATCTCGGCCACTTCGTGTTAGTCAACCGACTCGTACCGCAGCTTGCCACCGATGGGCGTGTGGTCATCCTGTCTTCTGCAGCCCATCGACATAGTGACGTCAACCTCGACGACCCGAATTTCAAGCACACCCCGTATGAAGAGTGGAAGGCTTACGGTCGGTCTAAGACCGCTAATGCCCTGTTCGCACTGGAACTTGATCGCCGTCTTCAAGACCGCAATGTTCGGGCGGCTTCGGTACATCCCGGCGTCATCGAGACCGAGCTGATGCGCCACTTAACCCCAGAAACCAGTAAGCGTTCCGGGGCCAGAAAGATGCAGCGGAAAACCGTGGGCCAAGGAGCAGCTACGACGATATGGGCTGGGTTTTCAGCAGATGCAGATCATGTCGGTGGTAAATACTGTGAGGATTGCGCTGTCAGCCCGGTGACCGATGACCCGAGACAGCGCCCGGGTGTGATGCGTTATGCGACCGACCCGGAATCAGCCCGAGAACTCTGGTCACTCTCTGAGGAAATGGTCGGCGAAACCTTCAACCTATAAAGCACATCGCCGGGGCGACGGTTTCCTCACCCCCGGCGGTTACTTCCTCGGTTAACTCCAGTGCACCGACAACAGTCCTGATGGGCCTTAGATTTTGACGACCATCTTTCCGGAGTTCTCACCGCGCAGCAGTCCCATGAATGCTTCCACGCTATTGTCGATCCCCTCGACCACGGTCTCGTCGTAGACAAGCTTCCCATCGGCGAACCATTGGCCCGCGACGCGACGGAATTCATCGCCGACTTCAGCGGCATAGTCAGACTGGATAAAACCCTGTACTTTGAGCTTTTGCCGCAAAATATTGGTCATGTTATCGGGGCCGGGCTGTCGTTCCGTGGCGTTGTATTGGCCGATGGCACCACAGACCGCGACCCTTCCGAAGGGGGCCAGCACATCAAGTGCGGCTTCGAGGTGGTCCCCGCCCACGTTGTCGAAGTACACGTCGAGCCCATCGTCGCCGATCACCCGGTTGGCTTGTTCCCGGATTGGCTCCGCCTTATAGTCCATCGCTGCATCAAAGCCGTATTTTTGCGTGACGAGTTCGCACTTTTCCGGTCCACCTGCAGAGCCATACACCGTACTGGCACCGAGCAGCCGCGCGAACTGGCCCACGGCTGTACCGACCGCACCAGCAGCGCCGGAGACGAATACGCTTTCGCCCTCACGGAGCTCCGCGATGCGGGTCAGCCCAATGTAGGCGGTGATCCCGGGCATGCCGAGCAGACCAAGGTAGAGGGAGAGGGGAGTATCCTCTGAGGCGCGCTCTATACGTTGAAAAGCCGTTGCGGGCCCCTGCGCTACATCCCGCCACCCCATGCTGTGCAGCACCACCGTTCCTTCGGGTAACTCCGACGAGCGGGATTCCACGACCCAGCCCACGGCTGCACCGTTCATGACTTCACCCACCTCGTAGGGTGCCGCATAACTTTTCGCCGAACTCATCCGGCCGCGCATATACGGGTCCACGGAAATAAATTCGTTCTGGACGCGTACCTCACCTTCAGCGAGGGCTGGTAGTTCGATCTGGAGGGTATCGAAGTTGTCGTGCGCAGGGAAACCGACGGGACGAGAAGCTAAATGGATTTGAGTACTAAGAGAAGTCGACATGCCTCATACATTAGACGTTGATGTAACCTGCGTCACTCAACATGACGCTCTGGGGAGCGAGTGCGAGCCTTGCGACGCAAAATCGCGTTTGTGATGCACGCGAGGCGTTGACGTGATCTCCATTACATGCGTAGTCTGCTTATGGTGCCACCGTCATGGTGTTTTACATCACCTACGCTCACATAAGGAGATCACACAAGCATGAAGGCAATCCACGTCACCTCGCTCGATGGACCAGACAAGCTCGAACTGCGTGAAATCGACCGCCCGAAACCAGGTCCCAACGAGGCGCTCATTGAAGTCTCTTACGCAGGGGTGACCTTCCCGGAAGTCCTCCAAACGCGCGGCATGTACCAGGTCCGTCATGAACTTCCGTTCGTTCTGGGCTCTGAAGCCGCAGGTACCGTGGTTGAAGTCGGAGAGGGCTCCAAATTCTCGGTGGGCGACCGCGTGGCCACCAACCCCGGTAAGGGAACCTTCGGCGAATATGCCATCGCACCAGACTCCAAGACCGTGAAGCTACCGGATTCTACTCCGCTTGCTTACGGCGCTGGCATGCCCATGAACCTGCTGACCGCAGACTTCTCACTGCGCATGCGCGCGAACCTGCAACCCGGTCAGACGGTGTTGATCCACGGAGCTGCTGGCGGACTCGGCTCGGCCGGCGTTCAATTGGCGTTAGCCATGGGTGCAGAGGTTGTCGCTGTGGTTTCCAGTGATGACAAGGCCGAACTGGTCAAAGATCTGGGAGCCCAGCATGTTGTCAAAGCAGACGGTTTCAAAGATGCGGTCAAAGAAATTTATCCCGACGGTGTCGACCTGGTCTTCGACCCGGTCGGCGGCGATCGGTTCACCGATTCAATTCGCTCACTGAAGCCTTTCGGACAGCTCCACGTCCTCGGATTTACCGCAGGAGAAATCCCCACCGTTAAAGTCAACCGCCTGCTGCTCAAAAACGTCTCGGTCGTGGGCGTTGCCTGGGGTGCAGCGCTGCAGGGCAAGCCAGAATTTATTAGCGAACAGTGGGATGCAATTTACGAGCACGTTTCGGCAGGCCGACTCGACCCGAACATTCACGCAATCTACCCGCTAGAACGTGCAAGCGAAGCGCTATCCGTACTGGATGATCGCGCTGTACTGGGCAAAGTCTTGCTCGAGGTTAAACCAGAGCCAGACCAGCCGGAGTCCCTACGGGAAAAAGTCTTGGCAACGTCGAAATAACGCCCCCGATGATGTAGTCCCTTGTGCGTGGGTATGCCCTTGAAAAAAGCAAGGTCGTGCCGCATAGACGGGACATATTCATCAAGAATTCAGCACAGCACCCTCCGGCCACTTGGGCCGGAGGGTCGCTTGGACTTGTGCCTACCTTGGCCAGCGCGCGATAGAAGCGATGCACCTTGCACCGGCTTCTAGCTTTATGAAGGAGATACCTAATGAGTTGGAATTTTTCGACCGAGCCAGAGTTTGAAAAGAAGTTGGAATGGATGCGGGAATTTGTCCGCGAAGAAATCATTCCTCTGGAGGTCGCTGATCTGAGCCCCGAAGCCTTTGAGGCGCATACTGCGAAGTTGAAGGAACAGGTCAAAGAGCAAGGGCTCTGGGCCGCTCACCTGGAGCCTGAACTTGGCGGGGGTGGTTTTGGTCAGTTGAAGCTGGGCCTGATGCACGAGATCTTAGGTCAAAGTGTCTTTGCCCCGCCGATCTTTGGCAATAACGCTCCGGACTCGGGCAACGCTGAACTGTTGGCTATTGGTGGCAATGACTACCAAAAAGAACAGTGGATGTACCCGTTACTAGCCGGGGAGTTGCGCAGTTGTTTCTCCATGACCGAACCAGGCGCTGGTGCCGACCCGACGATGCTGACCACTCGTGCGGTGCGCGACGGTGACGAATACGTTATCAACGGCCATAAATGGTTTTCCTCGAATGGGGCTTATGCTGACTTTTTCATCGTGATGGTCGTAACTGACCCCGATGCCGAACCGCGCAAACGTGCTTCGATGATCATTGTGGATGCTGACACTCCCGGGGTCAATGTGCTGCGCAATATCCCGGTGATGGGTGAATCGGGTGCGGCCGGCGATAAAGGCCATGCTGAGATTTTGTATGAAGACGTTCGGGTTCCGGCTGCGAATCTGGTGGGCAACGAAGGAGACGGGTTCCTGTTGGCTCAGCAGCGTCTGGGCCCGGGCCGTATCCACCACGCGATGCGTTGGTTAGGCCAGGGCCAGCGGGCCTTTGACATGATGTGCGAGCGAGTCGTCTCCCGCGAAGTGCATGGCTCATTGCTGTCGCAAAAACAAATGATTCAAGACATGATTGCGACTTCGAAAGCAGAGTTGGAAGCAGCCCGTCTGCTGACCCTACAGGCGGCATGGAAAATGGACCAAGGCGGCACCAAGAACGCGTTGACTGATATCGCCATGATCAAATTCTGGGGCGCCCAAGTGCTCTATAACGTGATTGATCGGGCGATTCAGGTTCACGGAGCTCTTGGCATTACCGGGGATCTGCCACTGGAGCGGATGTATCGCGATGCTCGTGCAGCACGGATTTACGACGGCCCGGATGAAGTCCATAAGGTCACCGTGGCCCGCCGGGTGTTGCGCGACTACGAGCCAACCGAGGTGCCCACCGAGCATGTGCCGACCCGCACCGAAGCAGCCCAGCGAAAGTTTGCGGATCTGTTGGAGTCCATCTCATGAGTCACAACAAACAACAAAACCCAACCCCGGACCTGTCGATTAGCGCCTCGATCGCAGCAGAACACGCTGAAGAGTCGGGCATTGATTTAGCCACACTCGAAACCTGGTTACGAGGACAACTCGGCCCAGGCGAATTGCAGGACCCGAAGTTCCTTACCGGCGGCACGCAAAACGTGTTGTTGGGCTTCACTTGGAACGGGGAGCGCCTGATATACCGCGGCACCCCGGTACATAAACGGAAACACTCCGACACGATCATGTTGCGCGAAGCCCGTGTGTTGGCAGCACTGAAAGGCAGCCCGGTACCGCACCCAGAACTCATGGCCGCCTGTGATGACCTCAGTGTGCTCGGTAATGCGTTTTTCATCATGCGCGCCGTCGAGGGGTTCAACGGGGTCAGTGAGCTCCCGGAACATGTGCAAACAGACACCGGATGGCAGCATGCCATGGGCATCTCGCATGCACGGGCAGTCGCAGCCCTGGGCAACGTCGACTATAAAGCGGTTGGCCTGGAGGGCTTCGGCAGACCCAACGGATGGCTCGCACGCCAGCCCGCCCGGTGGGTAGGGCAGTTAGAAAGCTATCGTGAATATGAAACCTGGGCGGGTATAGACCACCCCGGTGTCGAGACGATTCCTGCCTGGTTAGAAGAACACATGCCGACCGTGCAGAACGAGGGCATTATTCACGGAGATTGCCACGCCGGCAACGTGATGTTCAAACACGAAACCCCAGAGGTTGCAGCCCTTGTTGACTGGGAACTCTCGACACTGGGTGATCCGCTCCTGGATCTCGGCCATCTACTGGCATCCTCCTACGGGAATGAACTTCCTGGAGCCCCCAGCAGGTCCGAAATTATTGAGGCGTACGGAGAAGTCAGCCAGTGGGACGTCAGTGACGTGGACTTTTACCATGTGCTGGCAGCCTTCCGTTTCGGAGCCATCCTTGAGGGCTCGCAGGCACGGGCATCAGCCGGTCTCGCGCCAGAAGCCGTGGGTGAGCGTCTGCACGCCAGAACACTTTTCCTCTTCGACCAAGCAATGGAGATCATCGAATCATGAATAAATGGGCCTTCGATTTTACCGGGAAGAAAGTCGTCATCACCGGGGGCTCTCGTGGCCTCGGTTTCCAGATGGCCTGTGCTTTCTCCTCCCTGGGCGCCGAAGTCATCATCGCGTCTCGGAAATTAGAGTCCTGCCAGACCGCAGCCTCGACCATTACCGCCGAAACCGGCGGGAAGGTGCACGCCTACGCGCTGCATGCCGCGGACTGGGAACAGTGCACCGAGTTTGCGCACAAAGTATGGGAAGAGCACGGCAAAATAGACGTTCTCGTCAACAACGCCGGCTCGTCCCCGCTCTACGACAAAGTCACTGACATCAGCGAAGAACTGTACGACAAAGTCGTCGGGCTGAATCTGAAGGGTCCGTTCCGCTTGTCGGCACTGCTTGGTGAAAAGATGAGCGAATCGGGCGGCGGGGCGATCGTCAATATTTCCTCCATCGCTTCGGTGAACCCCAAGCCCGACACAGTGCCATACTCGGCGGCAAAGGCGGGGCTCAACGCGACCACCGTTGCGCTTGCGCACACCTACGGACCCGATGTCAGAGTCAACGCTGTCGTGCCGGGAACGTTCCTAACGGACATTTCTCAGCACTGGGACCAAGAGGCATTTGCTCAACGGGCCCAGAACTTTGCCGCCAAACGTGGCGGCGAGCCTGAAGAAATCGTTGGCGCGGTCCTGTACTTGTCCTCCTCAATGGCCAGTTATACTACCGGCGCCTTGTTGACCGTCGATGGTGGTGCGTCGAAGTAATGAGTAGTTTCTTAGGAAGAGCCCTCGGGGGAGCATTACTCACACGAGCCATGCAGGTCACGAATGTGTACCTGGTACGGCACGGTCAACAGGTCCGCGGTGGGCACGATTCACCTGAATCTCTGGGCTACGATGCGCATTTATCTGAGACTGGTCGCCAACAGGCCCAAGCGGTGGGGCGCGCACTTGAGGGAGCGGAGCTGGACGTGGTGTATTCATCGGATCTTGTCCGGGCCCATGACACCGGTAAAGCCATCGCTGCTTCCTATGGTCACGAAGTTTGTGTGGACCCGCGGCTCAAAGAGATCGGTGTCTTCCGAGACGTCCCGGAAGATCACAGCTATGAACAGGCCGTGGGCGCTGAAAAAGCTCAAGAAGCCACGACTCGGATGATGGAAATTCTCAAATGGGATTCGATTGCGCTCGGTGAAGGATCTGCTGAGTTTCGCTCGCGCGTTCACGGAGCTATTTGGGAGATCGTTCGGCGGCATCAGAATCAGAACATCGCGATCGCATGCCACGGTGGTGTCATTAACGCGTTTATCTCCGAAGAGTACGGCTTGGAACGTGACTTCTTGTTCCGGCCGGCCCACGCTGGGATTACGCGCATGCGCTTCACCGAGGATCGCGCAGTGATGCTCACCGGCAACGAGATCACTCACCTTGAGAACGAAGACATCCTGACATTCTGAGGAGTCGAGAGTGCGGTGAGAAGGCAGCTGAAAGGGATGACAAGTGGAAAGCACGACTACAACGAGTCGACTGCCGGAGACGATTAGCAGGCGGTTAAGGTTGCCGGCAATTGCCGCGCCCATGCTCCGGGTCTCTGGGGTCGAACTGGTCAAAGCGGCGTGTCAGGCCGGTGTCATTGGTGCCTTTCCCACGGCCAACCCGAGATCGCATGAAGCCTTGGATGACTGGCTGACAGAACTCGATGAAACCCTTTCAGAAAGCGATGCCCCTACTGCCCGAACCTCATCATGAGCAGGCCGGAAACGCAGAAGGACATCGAGATCCTCTTGCGACACCGAACTGAGATGGTCATTACCAGTGTCGGATCTCCGGCACCGGTGGTGCCCGCTTTACACGAGGCCGGAGTCTTTGTTCTGGCCGATGTGGCGACCATCAAACATGCTAAGAAAGCGATCGAAGCAGGTGTTAACGGTCTTGTGCTTCTGACCGCAGGAGCTGGCGGCAATACCGGATGGATGAACCCTTTTGCATTTGTCCGGGCGGTTCGTGCCTTTTACGATGGGCCGATAGCTTTAGCGGGCGGGATGAGTGATGGAGTAGCACTTCGTGCCGCCCGCGAGCTCGGCGTTGACCTGGGGTACATCGGGACAAAGTTCATTGCAACGCAAGAGAGCCTGGCCGAGCCAGAGTACAAACAGATGCTTGTCGACAGCACGATGGATGACGTGTTGCTCACCCAAGCCTTTACCGGCATGAACACCAGTTTTCTCCTACCGTCGATCGAGGCCGCTGGCCTTGATCCCGCTACGCTCGACCACAATGCGGACGTCGCCTCGGCTCGAGCCCAGTACGGCGGCTCGGCATATTCAGACACATCCGGCCCTCGTCGTTGGAAGGATATTTGGAGTGCCGGCCATTCCGTCAGTGGCGTATCAGATGTGCCAGCCACACGAGAGATAGTCGACCAAACGCTTCGAGAATTCAACGGAGATATATAACCAACTCGACAAGGGAAAACCCCGCGTCTTTACCTCCCACCAGTGCCCAAGGAGCAACCATGAACATCGCTACCCATCTGTTGGGCCCCACCCAAGGCGTGCAGATCAAGCGCGCACTTGAGCGGTATCCCGAACGCATTGCTTTCAAAGATGAACGCGGCGAGCAGACCTATGCTGAGGTATACGATCTCATCGGCCGGTACCAAGCAGTGCTGGAGGCCGCGGGGTTACAGCGCGGTGACGGTGTCGCAGCGTTAGGTGCGAACCGTTTCGAAGTGTGGGCCCTCGGTTCTGCGGTCCAGTCGATGGGACTATACATTACCTGGTTGCATCCCATGGGTTCCTTAGCAGACCAAGAATTCCAAGTGCACGATTCGCAGGTCAAGGCCCTGATCGTCGATGAGACTTATTATGCGCAGCGGGGTCGGGAACTGGCCGATGTGGCACAGGAATCAGGTTTGCAGATCTGGTCCATGAGTCCCTCTGACTTCGCCTCGGACCTGGCCACGGCAGCCGAGGAGACCGGTCCCCAGCCATTTCAGACCACGGTCAAACACGATGACCTCAGTACAATCAACTACACCGGCGGCACCACTGGGAAACCGAAGGGCGCCTATCGGAAGCACTTTAGCCTTGGCCCTTCGACTGCAGATATCCTCGCTAACTTCGAACTGCCAGACACTCCTCGCTACTTACTCGTTCCACCAATGAGTCACGTCGCTGGGACCAATGTGCTGCCAACCCTCATTAAGGGCGGCACAGTGCATCTGATGAACGGTTTCGATCCGGCCAAGGTGCTGGAGACGATTGAACGCGAGAAGATCAACTTTACCCTGTTTGTGCCGACGATGATCTATGCGCTATTGGATCATCCGGATCTCGACACCCGAGATATCTCCAGTTTGGAATACGTGCTCTATGGTGCTTCGCCGATGTCGGAAAGTCGCCTCCGCGAAGGTATGGAGCGGATTGGGCCGGTTTTCGGACAGCTCTACGGTCAGACCGAATGTTATCCGGTCTCAATCCTTTCCAAAGCTGACCACCAGAACCAAGATTTGCTGCTGTCGTGTGGCAAGCCGGTCGAATCCGTCGACGTACGGATTATTGCCCCTACCGGCGAGGAAGCCGAAATCGGTGAGCCGGGTGAATTGTGCGTGCGTGGTCGGGGTGCGATGCAAGGTTACTGGCAGCGAGAAGATCTCACCGCTGAGACGATCGTCGACGGTTGGATCCATACCGGTGATATCGCCAAAATGGACGAGCAGGGATATCTGTATATCGTCGACCGGAAGAAAGACATGATTATCTCGGGTGGTTTCAACGTGTTCCCCCGAGAAGTCGAAGATGCCCTCACTACTCATCCAGCGGTAGCCCAAGCGGCGGTGTTTGGCATTCCGGACGAAAAGTGGGGCGAACAAGTGACCGCTGCCGTGATTCTTAAAAGCGGTCACGAAGCCGACCCCGAAGAACTCGTGGCTCATGTTAAAGAGCTCAAGGGATCCGTTCAGACGCCCAAGGAGATTATCTTCCCGGCGACTATGCCCCAGACCGCAGTCGGGAAGATCAATAAGCGTGCGCTACGCGATTTGGCTACAAACAACTGATAACGCCTTGGTGCGCTGCGGGGGTTAGGCGGTGGTTTCCTGACCCACAAAACGGGCCGTATCTCGACAGATCTGCACGTGAGTGCCGGCAAGCTCATCCACTGAAAGCCCCCCGTCTGGCCGATACCACTGCGACATCCCTAAACAGATGCTCGTGATGGCTCGAGCCACGTGCCGAGGGTCGTCGGTGGCAAAGATACCTTGGGCGACCCCTTCTTCGACCACGTCGGTGACTAATTGTTGTTCTTGGCGTCGCTGTTCCAGGTGATCTTCCCGCGCTTGGCCTTGCAGCGCCCGAATCTCGCTGAAGGATACGAAGGCGACGTCGGCGAAGTCAGTGTGAAACTGGACCAAGCACTCCACGAGCGCGTCGAACCGATCAAGCACGTCGTCTCCGGCCGCAGCGAGCGCACGATGTGAGGCATCGAGCAGTTGGGTCATTGCGACGTTGCAGAGATCCACCAGCAGGGCATGTTTGGAATCGAAGTGGTGGTAGACCCCGGGCACGGATAGCCCGGCCTCAGCAGCAATTTGGCGAATCGTGGTTCCATGGTACCCATTGACGGCAAAGCACCTGAGTGCAGCTTGTGTAATGGGGGACAGGGGCAACTGATCGGGAAGCATACGTGGAAACTTCATGGGCGCCTCTCTGCGGTCAGGTGCTACTGTCCTGATACAGGTTACAGCAGAAACCCTTGGTGGTGGATGAGTGGTCTCCCGAACGGGAGCTGTAAAACACAACGTCAGCTTCCCATGAGAGGCAAGTGTTAGTTGGGGCGATGCGGAAGCATAATTTCTTCGAAGTAGTGCTGACTAATAGCATCGAAGAGCTCGATATCGCCCTTTTCGTACCCCGCACTAAAGCCCCGACCATACCGTCGCGGATATGGTCGGGGACTTCAGCTCAGTGATCAGTGTTTAGTTTCCGTTATTGGCTCCAGGCCTGTGTTCCAGAGCGCCGGATTCTTCGTACACGGCCCAAGAGAACTCGTCGTAGTTCGTTTCTGGGTCGTACCATTCGTTGAGGTCGTCCATTTCGCCTTCGTCTTCGTATCCCATTTCGGAGATGGCCGAAGACCACTTCTCGTCCAGCTCTTCAATCTGGGAAACAGTGTCAGCGTCGATGGTGCCGGCCTCGATCGCTTCGTCTTGGAGCACGGTAATGAAATTGGCCAGCTCATCTTGCATCGCCTGGTCGAATTCATTGATCGTACCGTCAATAGACCGAGTATCGTCAATAAATAGCGCGTTGGAATTGATGTAGTTTCCTACGTCATTACCAAGCCCGAGCTGCTGCGAGTCGAAGATAATCTGCTGGTACGCTAACGGCAGTTCCTGGAAGGTTGAGCCCGCTAGGTATGCGGCCGGGAATCTCGGCCAACTGGCTTGGGTGGTGTAGCCCAGGTGCGGTGCTGCTTCGTAGACTCCGGAGATCTCTTTTGCTCCCATCGGGGAGAGATCGCAGTCAATGGTGCCGCGCTGTAACGCTTCGAACGCTTCAGCAAATTCGATGCTGGTGGGCGTTGCGTTGAAGTGCTCTACTGCCTTCGCTTGGGCGAGCGAGCCCGCACGGATCTGCGCGCCCTCCATGTCGTCTGCGGTGCTGAGTTCAGAGTTGCAACTGAGCGAATACGCCCCGTTAGCGACAAATGGCACGAATGGAGTCAGTCCTTCTGCTTCGTAGCTATCCAGCAGACCCTGATTCTGCCATCCGAGCTCGGCTCCTACGGCATAGGCTGTCATCTCACCGACCATCGGCGAGTACGCGGTGCTTGCCAGTGCGGAACCGATATCGGTTGCCTCGGGGAAGCGTTGAGGTTCGTAGCCAACGAGGTGGTACGACATATCGATGCGACCATCCTGGAGCGCGTCCACAACTTCTGGGTAGTTCGCAACCGACATCGACCAAATTGGCTCGATCGTGATCTGGCCGTTGGAGCGTTCCTCGACGGCCTCCATAAATTTCAGTACCGGCTGAGCAGCTGGTGCGTTTTCAGAGGGAGCGGCGTTTTGAAAGGTCAGTGTGACAGGTTCGAGATCTGCGATGGCCTCATTGACCTCTTCTTGCGAAGCGCCGTATTCGAAGCCTTCCGTTTCGGCGCTGGCTTCGTCTGCATCCGCTTCTCCTGTGTCACCTGCACATGAAGATAATGCCAGCCCGGCGATTGCCAGCAGGCTCACTGCACCATAGGTTTTCCGACGGCGGGATAGTTTAGGACTCTTGCTTATCATTCGGTTTCCTCTATCTGGTTGAGAGTGAAACAGAACCCCGGGGAGTGAGGGCGCATTTGCTTTACCTATTCACAGGATTGACGCCAATGTGCCGCGTCCGGGGCTCTATATGCGCAGATAAATACGCAATGTGACATAGCTTACATATACCTGGGGCTTCGCGCCACCATGAGTTTGAGTCTTTGCTGACCTTTTGGATGGTGTCAGATGGTAAAGGTTGAAGGTTCTAATTCTGGGACCGCTTGTGCTCGTTTCCGTAGCCAGAAGCCGGTTGTGTCCGCCAGGAATTGATATGGATCCTCAATCCCAAGTTTCAGCGCAGCGTCAAACGGCCAGTTCGGGTTGTGGAGAGCTTCCCGCCCTAAGGCGACTAGGTCGGCGTGCCCGTCGGTGATGATCTGTTCAGCCTGCTCGGCGTGCACGATCAGTCCTACTGCCATGGTCGTGATGTCCGCTTCGGCTCGAACTTGGGCTGAGTACGGCACTTGGTAGCCATATGTGGGGGCTTTGCCCGCGGAAAGCGGAGATCCTACGAGCCCTCCCGACGAGCAATCGATCCCATCCACGCCGAGCCGCTTGAGCTCACGACTCACCGCAACGGTGTCATCAACTTCCCAGCCAGCTCCGTCGACACACGACATGCGCACGAACAACGGGAGATGTGGTGGCCATTCGGCCCGGACGGCTTCGACCACTTCATACAGGAGCCGAGCCCGGTTGGTGCAGTCACCCCCGTAGCTGTCAGTGCGGCGGTTCGTCATCGGGGATAAAAATTGATGCAGCAGGTATCCGTGGGCGGCGTGGACCTCAAGAATCTCATATCCCGCTTCGCGTGACCTCCGCGCGGCTGCCGCAAATGACGCTACGACATCGGCAATGTCTCGTTGGGTCATCTCTCGCGGCGGTTCGAGCCCCTTTTTCAGCGCGACCGGGCTGGGAGCTATCGGCTCCCAGGCATCCCAGTCCGGGATGTCCGGGGTGCGCTCGAGCTGACCGCGGCCCTCCATCGGCAGCTTGGTCCGGGCTTTGCGTCCGGCGTGGCCCAGTTGGATTGCCGGCACCGAACCGCATTGTTTGATCGCTGTGGCAAGGCGCGTCATGGCAGGAATAAAGGAATCGTCCCAGATCCCGATGTCACCTGTGGTGCCACAACCGCGCCGTTCTACCGCGGTGGCTTCCTGAAACACGATGCCTGCACCACCGTCAGCAAATCGGCTCAGGTGCATCAGGTGCCAGTCGGTGGGCATGCCCTGCTGGCCCCGGTATTGCCACATCGGGGCGACGACAGTCCGGTTTCGTACGGTCACATCGCGCAACTGAAGCGGGGTGAACAGCTGGCTCATGAGACCAGCCCTTCCGTGTTGCCGCCAGCTCCAGAAACCACGAACGCTGCCATGGTGTCGGCGATTTGATCGACCCCGCGGCGGTTGTCGGCAGCAGAGGCGTCGGGGTCATACCAGACCGTAATCCAGTTGAGCGCGCCAAGAATGCCACGCATGGTCAAGCGTGGATCAGTCACGGTAAATTCTCCGCTGGCACGACCCGCCTGCAACACTTTTTCGAACAAGTCCTGGTATTCGCGGCGCAGCTCCAGAACTTGGCCCCACGCGGGGTCGTTAGCTCCTGGTGCGTTTCGTGATCGATCATGCGCAATCTGCAATGACACGAATTGGTAGGAGTGGTCGGTCATCATGGCCATAGCATGAGCCCGGGCCATCTGAAATAAGCGTTCGGTTGCGCCCAGCGTGTCGTCTTCGGCTAGGTTTCGTGCGGTTTCGACGAGCGCGCCGGTACCCGAGATCTGTACGCCTAGCAGCAGATCCGCTTTGGTCCGGAAGTAGTGGTACACCCGGCCTTTAGTGGCTCCGAGCTCGTCGGCGATGTCGTCGATACTGGTCTCATCGTATCCCTGGCGAGCAAAAACCTTGGCCGCAGCATCGAGCACCGCAGAGGCGGCCTTGACGGATTCCGGTGAGCGCTGTGCCGATGGGCGCATGTCATTCCTTACCTTCGGAGAAGTGGTTGCAACTGGCAACAAGCGCGGCATGCTCATGACGAACCCGGCCAATGCTCCACGTCGATACTCTTGTCAGCATAATATCTGCGCAGCGCGTTCTTATCGGGTTTCCCGACGCTAGTTCGGGGCAATTCGGGCAGGATGCTCCACCGTTCGGGCACTTGCCAGCGCTGTACGCGCGTCGACAGATGCTCGACAAGGTCGTTCACCGTCACGTCGGCGTCTGTATCTTTCAGGCGGACCACAGCTAGCGGACGTTCGCCCCAGCGGTCATCTTCCACGCCAATGACAACCGCTTCCACCACTTCGGGATGGTCGAGGATGGCACTTTCGAGATCGAGCGAAGAGATCCACTCGCCCCCGGATTTAATGACGTCCTTGCGACGATCGCCCAGTCGCAGAATCCCCTCGGCAGATAGCGATCCCATGTCGCCGGTGCGCAACCAGCCGTCGTGGAATGCGGATTCGTCTTCTTGGCGATGGTAGGCCCCGGTGACCCAGGGTCCGCGGGTTTCGACCTCACCAACGGACTGGCCGTCACGGGGGAGTTCCGAACCGTCTGAGTCGACGATCCGAACCTGTACCCCGCACAGCACACGGCCCTGGGATAGTCGCATCCGCCACTGCTCTTCAGGATCCTCAATGCCATCGGTCTTGGCAATCGAGCCGTAGGGTGACATTTCCGTCATGCCCCAGCCGTGGAGCAACAGGATGCCGAACTCTTCCTCGTAAGCTTCCATTAACCATCGCGGGCACGCGCTGCCTCCGACGACGACCATGCGCAATGAGCTCAGATCCGCTGGCTGCTTCCGGACGTGATCTAACAGATCGGACCAGATGGTTGGCACTCCGGCTGAGACCGTGGGCCGTTCCCGGTCGATGAGGTAGGCCAGATGCGGCGGTTGGACATAGCGGTCCGGCAGAATCATGCTGGTGCCGACCATCATTGCAGCGTAGGGGAAGTTCCACGAGTTCGCGTGGAACATCGGCACCGAAAGCAGTGCTCGGTCGGCGACGGATAAGCCGAGATAGTCGCCCATGCATAACTGCATCGAGGCCAGATACACGGAACGATGACTGTAGATCACGCCCTTTGGCAGACCGGTGGTGCCGCTGGTGTAACACATCAGCGCCGGTGAGGTTTCCGGCAGCTCGGGCCACTCAAAGTGCTCCGGCTTGTCTTGTAGTAACTGTTCATAGGTGTGTGCTGTGACGCGTGGACCGCCGCTATTTGCGATCGCTTCCAGGCTGTCAGAGAGTGCGGCCAGATCGGGTCCGTGTGATGGGTTTTCGACCACGACGAGGTGTTCCAGGGTCGGCACGTCGGGAATGATCTGCAGGACCTGCTCGACCAGATCTGCCCCGACGATAATCACCCGGTCGCCAGCGTGCGCGGCGGTGTAAGCGATTTGTTCGGGGGAGTACCGGACGTTGAGAGTGTGGAGCACCGCGCCCATCGCTGGCACTGCGAGGTAGCACTCGAAGTGTTCGGGGGTGTTCCACATGAAGGTCCCGACGGGTTCGCCGATGTCCACCCCGAGTTCTTGTTGCAGTCCGTGGGCGAGTTGGGCGGCCCGGCGTCCGAGCGTGCCCAGGGCCTGTCGGGCTGTGGTCTCGCCGTCATAGTGGATGACCTCACTGTCGGCATACACGCTGGTGCCGTATTGCACGATGGTCGCAATCGACAGGGGGACATCCTGCATTGTGGATTGCAGTGGTGCGGTTGTCACCGCGTGACGGTGTGCGTTTGTGGTCATGAATCCTCCTGAGTGGGTGGCCAGTCAGGCAGCATGTGCAAACCGGCGCCGATGTGTGCTCCGCCGTCTACCTGCAATAACTGCCCGGTTATCGTTCGCCCGGCGGGGGTCGTGAGAAAAGCAATGGTTTCCGCGATGTCTTCGACCGGGGTGCCCCGTCCCACCGGTACCGCTTCCGGCACGATCTGGTCGCGCATGTGCTCAGTGGCCTCGGCGGGCACCTCTTCGGTGAACACGGCTCCGGGTCCAAGGCAATTGGCGCGGATCCCAAGATGGGCCCATTCCAGGGCGATCGTTCGGGTCAAGGCCAGCACCCCGGCTCGGGCCGCCAGCGAGTGGCCCATCCCGGCCCCGCCGCGATCTACTCCGGTCAGGGAGATATTCACGATCGACCCACCGCGCTGGCTCAGTCCCTGTCGTGCGGCTGAGGTCAGCGTGAAGACCGCGTTGAGGTTGAGATCGACGACGGAGCGGAAGCCGTTATCGCTGATGTTTTCCAGTGGGGCGTAAAACTGCCCGCCGGCGTTATTCACCAGGAGGTCCAGACCGGGCTGGGCAAAGGTGCGGACGATTTCGCGTGCTGCTTCGGCGTCGCGGACATCGACGCTGGCCCATTCGAAGGTACCCGGCAACTGCTCCATTGCTTCGGCGGTCGCGGCAAGTTTTTCTTCACGGCGACCGATCCCTAGTACATGCGCGCCGAGTTCGACTAGTCGCTGGGTCACTCCGCGGCCGATACCGGTACCCGCGCCGGTGACGATGGCCCGCTTGCCAGCCAGGATCTCGGGGGCCAGCACTCGGACGTCTTCGGCTTCCCAGGCGCCCGATTGCGCCGGTGGGTGTCTGCGCGTTGACACAGCACTCACCGGGCCACCTCGTGGTCGAGTACCGGAATCTCTGGTTGGGCATCGCGCTCGCCGAAAGGTGCGTGACCATAGGCGGTCGTGACTTCACGGTACGGCTGGTAGGCGCCGCTTTCGGCGGCCTGAGCGATCATACGGCCCAGACTTAGGCGCTGGATTTCGGAGGTTCCTTCGTAGATGGTGCTGATCCGCTGGTCTCGGTAGAGCTGTTCTACGGGATTCGGTTTGCAGTATCCATCGCCACCAAAGACTTGTACCGCAACATCGACGGCTTTGCCCGCGACTTCAGTGGCTTTGAGTTTGGCCATGGATGCCAGGGCTCGGGTGCGCGGCGAGTCAGGGCCAGCCTGTGCGGCTTCCCAGGTCAGCATGCGGGCGGCGCTAATTTCGGTGGCCAGATCTGCCAGCGGGAAGGAGATGCCCTGATTATCCATAATTGGCTGGCCGAACGTAGACCGGCGAACCGCCTCGTTGGCTGCGTATTCGTATGCGGCCAGAGCAAAACCAATGCCTTGAGCCGCGATCATGACCCGCCCGGTGTTGAGGGTCGCCATTGCGATCCGCAATCCGTCGCCGGGCTCACCCAGGAGTCGGTCGCCCGGCACGAGTGTGTCCATCATTAGATTTGAGGTTCGGGAGCCACGAAGGCCCATGCGATCAGCATATTTGGTGACCTCAGTGCCTTCATCAGACAGGCTGGTCATGATTGCACTGATGCCTCGGCGACCCGCCGACGGATCGGTTCGCACAAACGCGATGTAGTGCTCCGAGGCGCCGCCATTGCCGATGAAGATTTTCTCGCCGTTGAGGTGCCAGTCGTCACCCACGCGAGTACCGGTGGCCTGAATTGCGGAGGGGTCACTGCCAGCGCCGCGTTCGGTCAGTGCGAAGCTAATGGCACGACCCGCCACGACCTCGGAGAGATAGTACTCTTTTTGTTCCGTGGAGCCGGCGCCTGCCAACGAATTCGCGCCCATCGCTTGGATCGCGAAGATCGCCCCGGTCGCGGCACATGCCCGCGTCAGCTCGGTCATGACCGTGACCCCCGTGGTCAGCTGTGCCCCGTGCCCACCGAACTCCCGGTCGATCATCAGACCGGGGATACCGGCGTCCACGAGCTTTTCGACGTTCTCCCACGGATAGCGCTGGTCTCGGTCCAATTCCCCAGCCAACGGAGCAAAATGCTCCCGGTTGAGCGTGCGAACAACATCTAGCCAGTGAGACTCTTCTTGCCCAAGTTCCGGTTCCCACAGAACATTCATGATAATTTCCCTCTTCTACGTCAGCGATAAGAATTACTGTTGCCTAGTTCACAACATACTGAGTAGTATGTCAATGCAGAACCACCCGATCTACTCATCATCCCTTTGTTTAGAGGAGTTGCACATGTCACGCCTACACCAGTTTGGACGGGCAAAAACTCGCCGCGTCCCGATGTTTGCTAGCGCACTCGCCGGAATGCTCCTATTGGCTGCCTGCGGTGGCAACGCCGAAGGTGACACGGACCAGGTTAGTGGCGAGGGCTTTGCCTACGGCGCTGATCAGAGCGAAGTCAACGAGGTCATTGCCGACCTCGAGCCGGTGACGCTGAGCTATCAATCGCCAGCATCCTCGGAGGACCACGTGCTGGCGCAATCGACGATTCAGTTTCGCGACTACGTCGAGGAGCGCTCGAACGGCCAGATTAGCCTAGACATCACCTGGGGTACCGCCGTCGCCGGGTACGGGGAGGTCGACGACGCATTGCTCGATGGCCGTCTTGACCTTGCCTATACCCTGCCGGTCTATGACACCTCGTCTTATCCCATGTATGACGCGCTGAGCAGCTTATCGGTCTACGCTCCCTCCACACCCTTCGCCGGTGAAGCAGCCTCCTATGCGATGATGTCGACGCTGGCCTGGGAGAACGAGGACGTGCTGGATGAGTTCGAAAGTAAGGGCCTGCGAGTGCTGTCGCCGATGATCAACACCGGCCAGTATGGCACCTGGTGCTCTGAACCCAGCGATGACCTCAGTGCTTTTGATGGCAGTACCATCAGTATTTCTACCGCTGCCAACAGTGAGATCATCCAATCCCTGGGCGGTACCCCGGTGAATCTGGAATGGTTGGAGACTTACGAAGCGCTTGAACGCAACACGGTGCGCTGCACGATGATCAACCAGCCGGTGTCCGCCTCGTCCGGTGTCACCGAGGTCGCCCCGCACATGGTCTTCGCTCAGAGCGGGTCCCCATCGAAGGCGTCGGGTTCACACGTGGCCGGCTCGAGCTTCGAAGAGCTGCCACTGGCCTACCAGCAGATCATCTTCGACTCCGAGGTCGTCGCATTTGATGGCTGGTTGCAGCACATCGAAAACGCGATCGTAGCCAATGCCGAATCCGGTGCGGAGTTCATTCCGTTCAATGACGAAGCTCAAGCAGCCGTCGATGAAGCCCACGAAAAGGTCGTGCAACAGCACATCGAAAACGGCACAATCACCGAAGAGCACGTAGAGCGCGCCAAAGAACTCGCCGACATCTGGTCGGATCACGCGACCGAACTCGGTTTTGAGGACGAAGGAACACTTGGTGACTTCGACGAATGGTACAACCCGGAGGAAGTCGACTTTGAACCCCTCGGTGAGAAACTCATGACCGAGACCTTCCTCGACCACCGACCCGGCGCATAACCCGACCCGTGAACGGAGCCTCAGTGCGGAACGAAGTGCATCAGACATCACCACGGACGGATCTGACGTTTGCTCGGATAGCCAATCGAGCGGTGCGAAATTTTGGCAACCGCACCGCGGTGCTCGATGGAGCATACTCGGCAACGTATCGGGGACACTTCGCCCGCGTGGCCGCCCTCATCACCAAACTGGGGGATGAGGGCATCGGCCGCTTCGGGGTGCTGAGCTACAACAGCCACGAATTCCTCGAGCTGTGGCACGCGGCGCTATGCAGCGACACGAGTATCGTTCCGCTCAACTTCCGGCTGGCGACCAACGATCTGACCAAGATAATTATCGATTCCGGTATGGACTGTCTGTTCGTCGATGAGGCTTGGTACGACCTCGCTGAACAAGCCTGTCGGGACACCGGCGTGCCAGTACGGCCCATTCGCGAGTTTGCTGGACCAGAACTCACGGATCTCGCTGCCACACCGGACGGCACGGTGATCCGCTTCGTAGAACCTGATGAGGACGGGATCGCCGCGCTGATGTATACGGGCGGGACCACGGGCACCCCCAAGGCAGCGACGCTAAGCAACCGGGCCATGACCATGAATTTGCACCACATGGACCGACTGCTGGACACCGGGCCCGACATGCGTTTTCTGCTCCACAGCCCAATGTTTCACGGCGGTCCGGTCTTTGGGGTCATGAATCCGCTGGGAGCGGGCGGCAGCGTGGTCACTATTCCGAAGTTTGACGTTGAAGACTTCGGCGAAGCTTTACTGACCACCGGCGCCAACGCCACCCAGATGGGCCCGACCATGCTGCGGATGCTGTTAAACCACTACACCGACGACTTGACGCCCTTACATAAACTGCGCACATTGATTTACGGGACCGCCCCGATCACGCGCGGACTGGTGACCGAAGTGCTCGAAAAGCTGCCAGACCTTCAACTCAACGGCGGCTACGGCATGACCGAGGCCAGCTCGGCGGTCACCATCCTGACCCACGAAGAACACCTGGCAGATGATCTGAAACGTGTCGACTCCGTCGGGCGGCCATTTCCCGGGGTGGACATGCGTATCGTGTCCCCACAGGGCGAGGAACTCGGCCCCGGTGATGTCGGTGAAGTGCTCATCAGAGCCGGGAACCTGATGGACGGCTACTGGAATCAACCAGAACTCACCGATGCGGTGTTCACCAACGGTTGGTACCACTCCGGCGACGCCGGTTATCTGGACGATGAGGGCTATCTGTTCATCGTTGACCGCCTCAAAGACATGATCATCTCCGGCGGAGAGAACGTGTATTCGGCCGAAGTCGAGAACGTCTTGTCTCGACATCCGGCGGTCAACCAGGTCGCGGTCATCGGTGTCCCTGATGAAACCTGGGGCGAACGAGTCCACGGGGTCGTCGTCTGCGAACCCGGCACGCACACCACCCCTGACGAGCTCACGGCCTTCTGCCGAGCGCATCTGGCCGGGTACAAGATTCCGCGCAGTTGGCAATTCCGTACAGCACCCCTGCCCCTGTCCGGGGTCATGAAAATCAATAAACGCGCACTGACAGAAGAGTACTCTTATGACTGACCTGCAATCCCACGACCTCGCGGACGCAGCCGCGCCAGACTTGGACGAAGAAGCGATCCGCACCTTCGCCACCGAAGTGCTCGAACCGATCGCCGAATCCGGGCCGGCCACCGAGACCACCGGCCCCATCTTGGCCGAACTTTCCAAACAAGGTCTCCTTGATCGCATTTTGCCCAAACGCGACGGCAAATACTCGATCGGCTCCGCACTCGATATCTGCCGCATCCGCACCGCACTGGCCTACGGCTCACCCGCAGCCGATTCCGTGTTCACCATGCAGGGACTGGCCAGCTTCGCACTCATCTCGGCTGGCACTGCCTCACAGCAAGCCCGCTGGTTAGAACCGGTGCGCACCGGAACGGCGGTTGCCGCCTTCGCCCTCACCGAGCCCGATGTCGGCTCCGATGCCGGTGCCCTGAAACTTTCAGCTACGCGCTCGCAAGACGGCTGGGTACTCAACGGCACGAAAACCTGGATCACCAATGCGCAGTCCGCCGACATCATCATGACGTTCGCCCGGACCGCTGACATCCCGGGCAGCAAAGGCGTGTCAGCATTTCTTGTGCCGACAGACACCGAAGGCGTTACGATCACCCCGATCGAGATGATCAGCCCGCATCCGATCGCCCAGGTTGAGTTCAACGACGCGAAGATTCCTGCTGATGCGCTTGTCGGCGAACCGGAACGCGGGTTCGTCACCGCGATGAAAACCTTCGATGTGTTCCGTCCCGGCGTGGGTGGAGCAGCGCTGGGCATGGCACAACGAGCCTTCGACGAAACACATGTACGAGTCCAGCAACGCGAAGCCTTCGGTGGCACGCTGTTCGATAAACAAGCCATCCGCCATGAGCTAGCCCGCTGTGCGATTGATCTGGAAGCCGCTCGGTTACTGGTCGACGAGGCCGGACGGAAATACGACGCTCAGGCACCGGACCGGACACAGGCTGCAGCCAAAGCAAAGTTTTTCGCGACCGAGGCGGCACAACGCATCATTGACACCGCAGTCCAGTTTCACGGGGCACAAGGCCTCCAGCACGGGCACATCATCGAATCGCTCTACCGCGAAGTACGAGCCACACGGATTTACGAGGGTGCCAGCGAGATCCAACTCGACATCATCGCCAAACGGCTCTGAACCCAGGGAAAATTTCGCGGAAACATTTTGTCAGCACCGGAAATTCACTCTGTCTCAATGGCGGCCAGCCGACTATGCTCGAGATCACATCTACTGTTCTTGGAAGGATCAATCATGCTCAATGGCATCCCGTTGTCCATGGGCGACGACTACCCGCTTAATATGACCTCGCTGCTCCAGCACGCCGCAGGTAGCTTTCCCACCACCGAAATTGTCCACCGACGCCTCGACGAGACCTGGGCACGCACCAACTACGCCGAGATGCTACGACGTGTCAGCCGCCTGGCTCACTCACTGGATTCCCTGGGCATCACGCCCGAGACAACCGTTGGGGTGCTGGACTGGAATCACCTGCGTCACCTCGAGCTGTACTTCGGAGTGCCATCGGTCGGCGCGGTCATGCTCCAGCTGAATATTCGTCTCGCCCCGCCAGATCTCGTCTACGTGGTCGACCACTCGGAAGCACAGTGGATCTTCGTCGACGAATCGTTACTATCCGTAGCCGAAAGCCTGGCCGAACAGGTCAACGTGCGCGGCTGGGTCGTGATGACCGATAAACCGTCCTCCGAGATCTCCACTAGCCTGGAGAATGTCTACTTCTACGAAGATCTGCTAGCTGAGCAATCGGACGACTACGATTTCCAGTTCATTGAGGAAACCAGCGCTGCTTACGCGGGCTACACGACCGGAACCACGGGCCGGCCCAAGGGCGTCTACTATTCGCATCGCTCGATGTACCTGCACACCCTCGGTCTCATCTCAGCACTGAAGATCGACTACCGTGACTGCGTGATGCCGGTGACGCCAATGTTCCACGCCGTGTCCTGGGGCTTTCCGCAAGGTGCGGTTGGTGCAGGCGCCAAGATTGTCCTGCCGGGCCGGTTCAGCGCCGATAACATCGGATTTGTTGCTGAAGCATTCGGAGAAGAGAATGTGACCGTCGCAAACGGCGCCCCAGCACTCTTCGCGCCGATGCTCGAACACCTCCGGCAGCTGCCTGAAGCCCCCGATCTGTCCAACACCCGCCTGGTCTCAGGGTCGACAGAACCACCACTGTCGCTGATGAAGGGGTTCTCTGAGCTCACCGGGGCCAATGTTATTCACGGCTATGGTGCCTCCGAAACCAGCCCACTTGTGACCTACAACTGGCGACTCAAACACGAACTTGCTGAGCTGTCTGAGGAAGAAAAGTGGGACCTGAAACGCTACCAGGGCATCCCAATTCTTGGTGCCGAAATTAAAGTCGTTGATGAGTCCAACCAACCGTTGCCGCATGATGGAAAATCGATGGGCGAGGTTCTGATCCGTGGTCCTTGGGTCGCACGCAGTTACCCGAAACTTGATGACAACGATGAACGATTCCACGAGGGTTGGTGGCGCTCCGGCGACGTTGGTGTCATTACCCCGGAGGGTTATCTCAAGCTCACTGACCGGCTCAAAGATGTGATCAAATCCGGTGGCGAGTGGATCTCCTCGATTGACATGGAAAACGCCATCATGGATCACCCGAAAGTCCTGGAGGCTGCGGTCATTGGTGTGCCGGACGAGAAGTACCAGGAGCGTCCGGTGGCGTTCGTCGTGGGTCGTGACGGTGCTGAAGTGACCAAGGACGACGTCTACGAGGTGCTGGCCGACCGGTTCGCCAAGTGGCAGCTCCCTGATGACGTCATCGTCTCTGAGGAATTGCCGCGCACCTCGGTGGGCAAGCTCGAGAAGAAAAGACTGCGCGCCGAATGGACAGGAAATTAATTCCCCTTAACTAGGTGTGTGCTCTGCCGCTTTACATAAGCGGCAGAGCACACACTTTTTATTTAAATAAGGCTGGAGGAGCTTCTTTAGCCAGGACGGTGCTCCAGCATGACTTCCTGGAACAATTCTTGTGCTAATGGACGGTAGTCTGCCTCAGGGTCATACCACTCATCGAAGTCGGCGAGGGTGCCTTGTTCCTCATAACCGAGTTCTGCGACCCGATCCCGCCATTTTTCACGGGATGCTTGCAGTCGCTCGACGATGTCGTCACCGAGAATGCCGGATTCGACGACCTCTTGCCGTTGAAGCTCAGCGAACTGCTCGATTTCGGACTGCAATTCAGGTGACACTTCTACCACGCTGCCTCCAAGCTCATTAACTTGGGCTATGGCTTGGTCTTTTCCGTTCGCCTTAATGCTGCCGTCGAAATATGCATCGAAGGAGTCAAAGAGGATTTGCTGATAAGCCACCGGCAACTCTTCAACACTTGTACCCGTAAGGATCGCTCCAGCCACTCGCGGAAAACTTGTGGTGGTGGGGTACCCCAAATGGGGTGCGACCTCAAAAAAGCCTCCCTGCGCCGCGTCAGAGAGCACTGCAAGGGTACAGTCGATGGTGCCGCGTTGCAGTGCTTCGTAAGCTTCTACTCCTGCGATCGAGACCGGCGATCCACCCAGGTGCGATACCAGATCCAGTGCTGCTGGCGAGCCGACCCGCACCTGAAGACCATCCCAATCCTCCGGTTCGGTCACCTCATCGCTACATATCGAATAATAGCTAGCCGATGCCATCACGGGCACGAAAGGGGTGACGCCAATCTGTTCGTATTCTGCGAGGATCTCAGGGGTCTGCCACGCTGTTTCAGCAGCCGCAAGATTCGTCACGAGCTCACCTGTCACTGGTGGTTCAGGGTCACCACCGAGTAGGTCATTGAGAGCAGTGAACGCAGGAAATTCTGCTGGCTCATATGAAGGCAGGGTAAACGCCATGTCAACCCGTCCATCAGCCAGTGCGTTGTGCAGATCTTCGTATGGAGCGATGGACTGATTCCACGCCAGCTCCACGGTGATTTGTCCGTTGGAGCGTTCCTCGACAGCTTCCTTATAGTGGGTCCCTAAGTTTGCCTGCGGTGATTGCTCGGAGGTCGCAGGGATCTGGTAGGTGACGGTCACCGGTTCCAATTGCTCAATCGCCGCATTCACTTCATCTTGTGGTGCCCCAAATTCGAACCCCTGCGCTTCTCCGCCTGTATCGCCATCTGCGGTGTCACCACCGCATGAAGTCAACACGAGGGCAAGAGCTGCTAGTGCTGCAGAGGAAGTGGCCCGCTTACTCCATGAACGTCGTTTGTGATCTGCTTTCATTGATATCCCGTCTTTATCGTTGTATCGCTGCTCAAGAAACCCATTGAAGACCACCTGAGACGTACAACACATAAATGCGAATATTATCCGAGCTGCATAGAAGACTCAATAAGGTCTTTGCGCAAACTGCCGCGCAACTTCGCTCCAAGTCAGATGAGGCCTGGGTTGTAATGAATTTATTGAATGTGCCTTAACTCACACTTGATGTCGTATAGTCATCCTGGGTGGGTAAGTGATCTCCACCACAAGCACAAGATCAGGGCGCTGGAGAAGGATTGAACACCGTGGCGACAAACGCTCAGTTTCCAGACATCATCAACACGACAAATGCAGGTACCGTGTCCGCGACTTTCAACGAGCAGTTTACTCGCCTCGCGGAAACTCACGGCACGATCGATGCGATAGTCGACTCCAGTGGTGCTATCACGTTTGCGGAGCTGGAAACTCGCACCAATCAGTTGGCCCGACTCTTTCAAAAACATGACGTCAACCACGGGGATTATGTTCTCATCTCGACAGCCTTACCTTCGCTACTGCTCGAATCGGCAATTGCGGCCTGGAAGGTGGGAGCCGTGCCTATGCCGGTATCAGACCGGATGGTGCAGGCAGAGTTGGATGCGATTATTGAACTCGGGCAGCCACGAATCGCCGTCGATACGACTTCCCGGACAGTGAGCGTCCCGAGGATAGACAGCGTCGATCAGCTACATGATTATAGAGCTGAGGCTTTACCTCCCGTCGTGCCGCCACATCTCAAAGCTCCGACTTCAGGGGGAAGCACAGGCATGCCTAAACTTATTGTCTCCGGTTCCCCAGGCGACCCAGCAAGCATTATACAAACAGGCCAGGCGATGGGCGTGCCAACCAACGGCACCTGTCTCATTACTGCCGCGCTGTATCACAATGCGCCGTTCAGCGACGCGCTCGCCGCCCTCACCCTGGGTAACACCACGGTCTTGATGGAGCGATTCGACCCAGAAGTGACGCTGCAGATGATCGAAAAACATCGAGCCACATGGGTTTATTCGGTCCCAACCATGATGCAGCGCATCTGGCGGCTCCCAGACGAGACCAAATACAAATACGACCTCTCGAGCGTCGAGACTTTCTTCCATGTGGCGGCGCCCTGTCCTCCATGGCTCAAGCGGGAATGGATCAACTGGTTGGGTCCAGACACGATCTACGAACTCTACGGTCCCACCGAAGGCCAGGCTGCAACGACTATCACGGGACAAGAATGGCTGGACCACCCAGGATCAGTCGGGAGAGCCGCCGTCGGTGAAGTCACAGTGCGCGACGAAAATGGGCGGGTGCTGCCTCCTGGTCAGACCGGGGAAGTCTGGTTGCGCCGCGGGGCAGACGAGCCACCGTCGTACTACTACATCGGCGCCGACAGTGAAGCCCAAGATGAGGGTTGGGAGACGGTCGGGGACATCGGCTGGATGGATAACGAAGGCTACCTGTATCTGACTGACCGCCGGTCAGATATGTTGCTGGTGGGCGGGGTCAACGTGTACCCCGCTGAAATTGAGGCCGTGGCTGATATGCACCCTGCGGTTTTATCCTCGTGCGTTGTTGGGCTCGATGATTCGGAGCTGGGCAAAGTCCCGGTCATGGTAATCGAAACCGCTGACGGGAATATACCTGAGGACTTCGATGACTTCCTCGGCAGTCAGCTCTCGAGAGTGAAGATCCCTCGGCAAGTGGTGGCAACAACTGAACGGCTGCGCGACCACGCGGGAAAGATGCGAAAGCGCGACATCAAAGCCGAATTTTTCGGGGCATAAAGTTCACGCTGTTTTTCTAAGGTTCGGGACAGCAGACAATGCCGAACCTCTAAACCCAACACATCAACAAGGAAGCTGGAGGCTAATGCATGGGTATCGATGTAAGCGCTGTAGGACGTTCCGCTGGACCGGTCAAAGTCGAGTGGGACTCGAGAGATGCGATGCTCTACGCTTTAGGTGTCGGGGCCGGCGCTGAGGATCCGCTAGAAGAACTCTCGCTAACGACCGAAAACACCGAAGGGGTCTCTCTGGAGATTCTCCCGACCTACGCGATCGTGCTTGCCCAGCGTACTCGAGGCCTGAGCATTCCGTTTGGTGACTTCGATCCTGCAAAACTCGTCCACGCTCAGCAGGAACTATCGCTGCACCGTCCGTTGAGCGTTGAAGGTGAAGTGTGCCTGACGAACACCATCTCCAGTATTTGGGATAAGGGCTCCGGAGCGTTAGTGACGATCGAAACTCAAGGCACCGTACCGGACACCGAACAACCCTGGTTTACCAGCAGAGCGTCCGTATTTATCCGGGGCGAAGGTGGTTTCGGTGGCGAGCGTGGGCCGTCTTCCACTTCAAACATCCCCGAGCGAGACTGCGATGAACAGCTCACGGTTGCCACTCGTCCCGACCAGGCTCTGCTGTACCGACTCTCGGGTGATCGAAATCCGCTGCATACGGATCCTGCCTTTGCCGCTAACGGCGGGTTCCCGCGTCCTATCCTGCACGGCATGTGCACCTACGGTGTCACCGCACGAGCCGTATTGCGAGCAGCCGAACTATCCCCGTCAAGCCTGCAAAGCATTACCGGGCGCTTCTCGAAACCCGTCTTTCCCGGCGAGAACCTCACCATCTCGATGTGGCGAGAAGACGACGGCATCCGCTTCCAAACGCAGGACTCCGACGGAGACATCGTTCTGGATCAAGGCGTTCTGACAACCACGGGGTAGCGAGAAGTCGCATAGTCGTTGCAATTCAGCGCGTGCCTACTCCCAAGCGGATTCGCTTTGGAGTAGGCACGCGCTTGTTTCTCAGCCTGCGACGCGTGGTCCTATTCCGGGACAGCATCCCCGGAAGGGTCAGACTTATCCGCGATTTCCCACCGATCTTGCGCCTCGGTCAGCGAAGCGCCCTCTGCCAGTAGCCGGCGCAACTCGACCTTGTTCACCTTATTTAGGGTGGAATGCGGTAGGACTCTCACGAAATGCACCGCCCTGGGAACTTTGAAATCAGCTAACTGTTGGCGACACGTATCAATGATGTGATCGGCCAAGCCCTCGGCAGGGGATGGATCGACTACGAATAACACCGGCACCTCGTCGAGACTTTCATCCGGTCGGCCAACCACAGCGATCTCAGCTGTACCCACTACCTGCTGTACCACCCGCTCGATCTCAGACGCCGCAACGTTCTCAGCTCCGATTTTGAGCATGTCTTTAGCGCGATCCATAAACGTAAAGCTGCCGTCATTATTGAGCCGGACGAGATCGCCTGTGGCCATCCAGCCCTCGGCATCGAAAGCATCAGCCGTGGCTTGGGGATTATTCCAATACTCAGCGAACAGTGATACGCCCCGAATACCGCGGACGAGCAGATCGCCTGTTTCGCCCGGGGCAACTGAAGTACCGTCAAGTCTCCGAACGGCGATCTCGTATTCTGGTGCTGCTCGGCCGATACTTCCCGGAAGCTTCATGGCGCGCCCATCGGAAATAATGCCATGACTGACGGTCTCGGTCATGCCCCACCAATTGACCGCCTCAACGCCACATTTTTCTTCCAAGATCGGATTGCTCGCACCACTTCCGAAGACACGATACGAGTGGTTTTCAGGTGGGGTGGAATTCATAATTGCTCGAGATGATAGGCCCACGAGGGACAGCCACGTGCAACCGTGGGCGACCGAAATGTCCCAGAAGCGGCTGGTCGACCACTTTGGGGTGAGCACGAAGCGCGCTCGTGCCCAGATGCTTGCCAGCACAGAGTAACCCATGGCATTGGTATGGAACAGCGGTAAGTAGACCAGGTGTACGTCACTTGCCAGAAGCCCTTCATGGAGGGCGTTGACCCGAGCCGACCAGAGCCCGTTCGCCTGCGTCCACAGCACGCCCTTGGGACGAGATGTCGTGCCCGAAGTGTATTGAATACTCAACAACGCTGCTGGATCGGGTTCCGGCAGAACTAGTTGGGCGGGGTCCCCGTGCAGGGCGGCAAAGGACTCTTCGGTGTCACCAGAGTAGGCCTCAGTCGTTCCTGTCTGAGGTACCACACTTACCCATTCCAAGCCCGGCGCAGCCTCCCGAACAAGACCTGCGAATTTGGCTTGAGTGATGACCGCACGAGCTCCACTGTTGTCGATGTAGTAAGCCAGCTCGTCAACCGAGGAGCGGGAGTTGGTCGTAACTGCCACCGCGTGGATGGCAGCGCACGCGAACCAAGCCAACAGGAACTCGGGACAGTTCTCCATGTGGATCACTACGCGGTCTCCGGCCCGGATGCCCCGAGCTTGTAATCCCGCTGCTACCTCTCGACATTCAGACAAAAAAGCTGCATAAGTCCACACCACGGGCTCGCCCTCGAAAGGCTGCCAGGTGAGCAGTTCCTTATCTGGCACAGCCTCAGCCGATTCCGTGAGCATCTCCCATACGTCGGTACCAATAAATGGGTGAATCTCGGGCAGCTCGAAACGTGTGGAGGCAGTCTGGGTCTGAGTATTCATAGGAATCCTTCGTTGAGACGCGGGAAGGGCTTTCATCGCGGCCTTCAAACTACGTCACGCCATGTCGGTGAAGTGTGAGGTATGCAACAATCATCTTAGCGTCCCTAGAAAGATCTGTTGGGATTAGTCTGGATCGCGCCTTTGCTAGAGACTCTTGATTTCCGCTTCTTGGAACTGAACGGTGAAAGAGCGGGGAGAACTAGATCAGCGTTGCACACTTTGGATTGGAAACTCGATGACCACACAGCTTTACCTCGACATCGACGGGGTCCTCATCATGGAACCGACTCCGCCGTACCCAGCCGATTTCCGTGCACTTGATGTGCGGGTGGCTGACGGTCGGTTCGTACCCGTTGCGTATTCTGAATCCATCGTTTTTGCTCTGGCCAAGATGGTCGCTGAGCATTCAATTTCCATCACCGTTGCTTCCTCTTGGCAGGCCGATGCAGCATATCTATTCCGTGAAATCGGGTTGCCCGAGGTAGAGTGGCTCGATTTGTCCGGCCCAGCCGAAGTGTCGATGTTCGAGCGCAAACACGCTGCCGTCCGTGCGCATGCGTTACAGCATCGTCCGCAACGGATTCTGTGGATTGACGATCATCTGCCAAAATCCCAAGCTGAATGTGACCCGCTGGCGACGTCGCTTGAGTGCGCTGACACGTTCCTTTTGAGCCCTTTCCTTCGCGAGTGCTTAACAGTTGAGCACTTAGAACGCATGCTTGAGTTCGTGACTCTCGACCGGGTCGACGCGCCAATGGGGCGCTGAATCAGAATTTGGTTGGGTACTCAAAGCTGTTGGCGCGATGACAAAGATGGGGCAAGGGTGGACCGCTCAGAATGAGCGATCCACCCTTGCCCCATAATTACTTGCGGTGGTTAGTTGGTTTTCTTGTAGACCAGGCGTTTGTTGACGAATTCGTCCATCGCCAGCGGTCCGAGCTCACGGCCGACACCGGAGCGTTTCACGCCACCGAAGGGAAGGAATTCGCGGGATTGCTCTGGAGCGTTGATGAAGACCATGCCGGCTTCCACCTGCTCGGCGACCTTTTCGGCTTTTTCTTGGTCAGCGGAGAATACTGCTGAACCCAGGCCGAAGGGCGTGTCGTTGGCGAGCTCGATGGCTTCTTCTTCTGAGGATACTTTGAAGACCATGAACGCTGGTCCGAAAAGTTCCTCATGGTAACCGCGCATGCCGGGTCGCACATCAGTCAGGACCACGGGTTTGACGAAGGCCCCGGGTAGGTCATATTGATCCTGTCCGGTATGGATGGTCGCTCCATCGGCCACCGTGGCTTTGACTTGCTCCATGAAGCGTTCTTTGGCTGCCACGCTTGATAGCGGTGAGAGTTTCGAGTCCTCGGCCAAGGGGTCTTCCGGGGTGAATTCTTTGGCGGCAGCGGTGAGCTGTTCGACGAATTCGTCGTAGACATCGTCCATGACAATCATGCGTTTTGGTGAGTTGCATGCCTGGCCTGTGTTGCCCATCCGTGCGCCAAAGAATGTCTTGACCGTGGCGGCAAGATCCGGGGTATCCAGCAGGATGTAGGGGTCTGATCCGCCCAGTTCCAGCACAACTTTTTTCAAGTTGCGGCCAGCTTCAGCTGCCACCGCTGAACCGGCACGTTCTGAACCTGTCAGGGACACGCCCTGGTTCCGTGGATCCGGCAGGATGACGTCAGCGACCTGCTCGTTGGTGGCATAGATGTTGATATAGGCATCAGCAGGCAGGCCGGCCTCCTGGAAGATCTCTTCCATGACGGCTGCTGATTTCGGGCACTGCGGGGCGTGCTTCAACAGAATGGTATTGCCCAGGGCCAGGTTTGGTGCCGCGAAGCGGGCCACCTGATAGTACGGGAAGTTCCACGGCATGATGCCCAGCAGCGACCCCACGGGGCGACGCTCAATGAATGCTTCGGCATTCTTGGGGCCTTTGAGCGGTTCGTCTTCCATAAACGCTTCAGCGTTGTCCGCGAAGTACCGGTAGATGAGGCTCACCAGCTGGAGCTCACCTTTACCCTCCGGAACGGCCTTGCCCATTTCCGTTTGAATGATCTTGGCTAGCTCTTCTGAGCGCTCCTCATAGATCTCCGCGACCTTTCTCAGCACCGCGGTGCGTTCTTGGATCGGAGTCTCACGCCATGATTTAAAGGCCTTATCCGAGCGATCCAGCGCGTCCAGAATCTGGTCATCTGTTGCGGTAGGGAATTCCTCAACGGTCTGCCCGGTGGCGGGATCCACGACTTTGTATTGAGTAGTTACTTGGGATTGAGTAGTCATAGAGGTTCTAGCTCTCCTTTGAAGTAAATGATGCGGTTAGTAGTGAACGAGTAGTTCCAGGAAACTGCAGCATTTAGGCGGTCAGTACTGTTCGGCCGCGGGACTTCCCAGCAGCTAAGTCTTGCAGCGCTTCATTGAGGTTGTCAGCGTCTAATGGTCGCTCGGTGATGGGCAGCACCGGCAGGTCTTTGGTTTTCGCTAATTCCACGAGCGCCTTGAGCTCCGGCAGGCTGCCAACGAAGTTGCCTTCGATAGTGAAGACTTGCAGGGCCAACAGGGCGGTTGGGTATGTGTGCTCTCCACCGAATAAGCCAACGCTGACGAGCTTGCCACCCTTTTGTAGGCTGCCGAGGGCCAAGCTGGAGGTTCCAGCGTTATTGACGAAGTCGATCACCGCTGCGACCTTCTTGCCGGTCGCTGCGAGGAACCCTTCCAGGGGGTTTTCGACATTGGAATTGAAGGTAATCGTGGCACCGAGACCTTTAGCGCTTTCGAGGTTTTCGTCGCTGACATCCACCACGGCAATTTGCTTGTGCCCCAAGGCTTTGAGCATCGCAACCGCCATCAGCCCGACGCCACCGGCGCCGATCACTGTGACGATATCTTCCTCGCCACGTGGCAGGACCTTGTTGACGGCTGAATAAGAGGTCACGCCGGAGCAAGCCAGGGTTGCGCCCCACGCTGGGTCGAGATCGCCCAGTTCAATGAGGTATTTCTCATCTGGCACGAGTACTTCGCGAGCAAAGCCACCGTGGATGTCCATGGTGCCGAGGTTGCGTCCGCGTGGGCAGTAATTTTCGCGGTCTTCCTGGCACGCTTGGCATTCTCCGCAGCCGATCCAAGGAAAGACGATGTACTGGGTGTCGCCGGGTTGCAGCGTTGCTTCGGGGCCCGCAGCGGCTATGGTGCCGACAATTTCATGACCAAAGACCGCAGGGTATTTCCCTCCCATGGCAGCAAAGGTGAGTTCGCCAGCCGAACCTAAGTCGAAGGCGCCTTCTTGCAGATGGACATCCGAGTGGCAGACGCCCGAGTGCGTTACACGAATCAGGACTTCTTTGCCTTGAAGTTCGGGTTTGGGCAGCGTTATTTCCTCAGCGGGGGCTCCGGGCGCGGAAACTGCGAATACTTGCATATGATTTCTCCTCAAGACCACGTTAAGTGATCTACATAACCGAAGTGTGAGTCCTGGATCACTCTAACAGGATACTGTCATAACCGTCAGCCCTGACTCTCACCATGTGAGATGCAATTTGATTGTGCCTGTGGCGGTGTGGAGCAGCTGCACTAAATAACGGGGGAAAGGCCGCCGTCGACATTGAGTGCAGTGCCGGTGAGGTAGCTCGCGCGGGGTGACAGGAGGAATGCGGCGACATCACCGAACTCTTCTGACCTGCCGGCTCGTCCCAACGGAATGCCAAGTTGCTGAGCGCGCTTATCTTCAAATTCTTGGACCGCTTGGGCATCATCGGTGCCAGCGGCACGCACCCACTGGTCACTGTGGATGAAC
>Ga0209487_1000395_pt1 | contig 40044 bp, 37 predicted proteins | sample Poulit2012_FD_187524 | JGI IMG/M metagenome (GOLD analysis project Ga0209487, IMG submission 187524) | Agricultural soil microbial communities from Georgia to study Nitrogen management - Poultry litter 2012 (SPAdes) (version 2) | ecosystem: Environmental > Terrestrial > Soil > Agricultural land...
CGACGGCAGCGAAGATCGCCGAGGCGGGGGCAGAGGTGACGAAGGTCGAAGACCTGACCGGGTTCCCCGAATGTCTCGAAGGGCGGGTCAAGACCCTCCACCCGCGGGTGCACGCGGGCATCCTCGCCGACTCCCGCAAGCCGGACCATCGGAGTCAGCTCGACGAGCTCGGGATCGAGCCCTTCGACCTCGTCATCGTCAACCTCTATCCGTTCTCCGACACCGTCGCCAGCGGTGCGGGCTTCGACGACTGCGTGGAGCAGATCGACATCGGCGGACCCTCGATGGTCCGCGCCGCAGCGAAGAACCACCCGACCGTCGCGGTGGTCACCGATCCGGCCGACTATTCGGCCGTGATCGAGGCCGCATCCGGCGAGGGCTTCGGTGTCGCCGCGCGGCGGGAGTTCGCCGCACGGGCCTTCGCCCACACCGCCGCCTATGACACCGCGGTGGCCTCATGGTTCGCCGCCGAACTCAGCGGTGCGGAAGACAGCGACGGCGACGAGGCCGACCAGCCGGCCTTCGCCGGAGTCACGGGAGAGAAGATCGCGGATCTGCGCTATGGGGAGAACCCGCATCAGGCCGCAGCGGTCTACTCCGACGGCACCCGCGGCATCGCCTGTGCCACGCTGCTGGGCGGCAAGGCGATGTCGTACAACAACTACACCGACACCGATGCCGCGATCCGTGCGGCCTTCGACTTCGACCAGCCGGCCGTGGCCATCGTCAAACACGCGAACCCCTGCGGCATCGCCGTCGCCGACACCGCAGCCGCCGCGCACAAGGCCGCCCACGAATGCGATCCGCTCTCGGCATACGGCGGGGTGATCGCCACCAATCGTGAAGTCGACGCTGAACTGGCCGCATCGATCAAGCCGATCTTCACCGAGTGCCTGGCCGCACCCTCGTTCTCCGCCGAGGCTCTCGAGCTCCTGTCGACGAAGAAGAACCTGCGCCTGCTCGAACTCGGTGAGGTCGACTTCGCCGCGTCCGAGATGAAACCCATCACCGGCGGATTCCTCGTCCAGGACCGCGACGCGTTCCAGGCCGAGGGCGACCGGCCGGAGAACTGGACCCTGGCCGCCGGGAAGCCCGCGACGCCGGAGATCCTCGCCGACCTCGAGTTCGCCTGGAAGGCCGGCCGGGCCGTGAAGTCCAACGCCATTCTGCTCGCCAAGGGCGGGGCCTCGGTCGGTGTGGGCATGGGACAGGTCAACCGAGTCGATTCGGCCAAGCTGGCCGTCGAGCGTGCCGGTGCCGAACGCGCCGCCGGTGCCGTCGGCGCCTCCGATGCCTTCTTCCCGTTCCCCGACGGTCTGCAGATCCTCATCGACGCCGGAGTCACCGCCGTGGTGCAGCCGGGCGGATCGATCCGCGACGACGAGGTCATTGCCGCCGCTCAGCAGGCCGGGATCACGATGTACCTGACCGGGAGCCGTCATTTCTTCCACTGAGATGAAGCGACCTCACCCTCGCCACGCACGGCGGGGGAGAGGGCCGATCGCCAAGCGGTGGATCTATTGGAAGCGCAGGTACGCGCACCCCACCCGCCGTGATTGGGTGCTGCTCGGATGCCTCCTGGCGGCCATCGCCGCGGCGGCCTGCTCGTTCATCGATTTCCGTCTCGGCGCCGTCGTCTTGGCCGCCGTGCCGGCTGGTCTCGCCGGGTTCAGGGCGATGCCCCCACCGTGGAACGAGGTGTGGACCAACCGCTCGAAGGCCGTCGACATCACCACCTGCCTCCTGTTCGCGGTGCTGCTGGTCGGTCTGGCATTCCTCATCCCGCCGTCCCGGTGATTCCATGGCGCCGCTGACGGCCATTGTCAAGGAGTCCTGTGCCCGTGCTCGTGCTGCGCAATTTTATGTGCATTCTCTGGGAAACGGGACATCGCGGTGTCGCAACGACGGAATAAGTGGCAGGGTGAAAGCGTCAGAAGGTTCGCTTCGAACCTTTTCCGATGAAAGGAGACAGTATGGGACTGGACGATCTGACCAATAAAGCCAAGGACGCCATGAATAGCGATAAGGGTGAGCAGATCAGCGACCAGGGCCTGGACAAGGCTGCTGACGCCGCCAACAATGTCACCGGCGGAAAGTTCGAAGACCAGATCAACAAGGGTCGCGACGCAGCCGATGACAAGCTTGGCAACGAATGATCTTCACTCCATAGCCGCGTCCGGCATGGAATAGGCGCCGAGGAGAACGAGAGTTCCCCTCGGCGCCTTCTTCGTGGCGGGCGCTTCAACCAGGTGAGTGCTTCGACCAGGTCGGCGCTTCAACGAGCCGCCGGGACGGTCAGTTGAGCTTGTCGATCGGAGCGTAGCGCAGCAGCAGTCGCTTCGAACCGGCAGAACCGAAGTCGACCACAGCCACCGTCTTGTCCCCGACCCCGTTGACCTCGGTGACGGTGCCGAGGCCGAAGGACTCGTGGGAGACCTTCTCTCCGACCTCGACGGAGATGACCTCTCGGTTGGGACGGATCCGATTGGGGAAACCGGCCGCCGGTGCCGAGGAGCCGGCACCCGACCGCGAGGATGTGCCGCGGCCTGCACCGAATCCGCGTGAGGTTCCCGAATGTCCCGAGGAATAGCCGGACCCGAAGCCGCCGGAGAACCCACCGGAGAAGCTGCCTGTGTTCTCCCAGACGATGAGGTCCTCCGGGATCTCGGACAGGAACCGACTCGGCGGGTTGTATTGCGGTTGGCCCCACATGCTGCGGGTCTCGGCCCGGCTCAGCAGCAGCCTCTGGCGGGCGCGTGTGAGTCCGACATAGGCCAGGCGCCGTTCCTCGGACAGCTCCAGCGGGTTCTCGAACGACCGGGAATGCGGGAATCCACCGTCCTCGAGTCCGGTGAGGAAGACGACGGGGAACTCCAGCCCTTTGGCCGTGTGCAGCGTCATGAGCGTGACCTGACCCAGCTCGGCATCGGGGATCTGATCGGTGTCCGAGGCCAGCGCCACCTGTTCGAGGAACTGGTCGATGGCTGCGACTCCGACGCCGGGAGCAGGGGGAGCTTCCTCCGCCGCGGCGGCGGAAGCGTCGTCCGTTTCCGTGTCGGTGTCCGCCTCGGATGTCGCGGCGGCCTCACGGGAGGCGACGAAGTCCTCGGCCACGGCGACGAGTTCGGCGAGGTTGTCCACCCGCGACTCGTCCTGCGGATCGGTGCTCTTCTGCAGCGATTCGAGATAGCCGGACTGTTCGAGGATCGCCTCGATCACCCGCGACAGCGGGGACGATTCGGCGGTGGAGGCGAGGTCCTGCATGAGATCGTAGAACTTCTGCACCGAGGTCAGAGCCCGAGAGCTCAGATGGGGAATCTCCTCGAGCCGTCCCAGGGCCGTATGGAAGCTGATGCCCTCCCGGTCGGCGAAGTCCGCGATGAGGCCTTCGGTGCGGTCGCCGATGGAGCGCTTGGGCACATTGAGGATGCGGCGCAGATTGACATCGTCATCGGGATTGGCCACCACCCGCAGATAGGCCAGGGCGTCCTTGATCTCCTTGCGTTCGTAGAAGCGGGTGCCGCCGACGACCTTGTAGGGAATGCCCGAGCGGACCAGGGCGTCCTCGATGGCCCGCGACTGGGCATTCGTGCGATAGAAGACGGCGAAGTCGCCGTACCGGTAGTTCTCGTCGTCGATGAGATCGTCGATGCGGTCGACGATGAACCGTGCTTCGGCCTGCTCGTTCTCGGCCACCCAGCCGACGATCTGCTCACCCGTTCCCTCGGAGGTCCACAGCTTCTTCTCCCTGCGGTCCTCGTTGTGGGAGATGACGGCATTCGCCGCGTCGAGGATGTTCTGCGTCGAACGGTAGTTCTGCTCGAGGAGGATGGTCTCCGCGTTCGGGAAGTCCTTCTCGAACTCGACGATATTGCGCACCGTGGCACCGCGGAAGGCATAGATCGACTGGTCGGCATCACCGACGACGGTGAGTTCGGCTCCCGACGCACCGCCGGCGCCGTCGCCGGCCAGGGCCTTGATCAGCGCGTACTGGGCCGGGTTCGTGTCCTGGTACTCATCGACGAGGATGTGCCGGAACCGCCGCCGGTAGGAATCGGCGACCTCGGGGAAGGCGCCGAAGAGGTGGACGGTCTCGGAGATGAGGTCGTCGAAGTCGAAGGCATTGGCCAGGCGCAGTCGGGAGGTGTAGCGCGTGAAGACGTCCGCGAGCACCTCGTCGGCGGGATTGTTCGGGCGGGGAGTGAAGTCGTCGGGGGTCTGCAGCTCGTTCTTGAGGTTCGAGATCCGATGCAGAATGGCTCGCGGGGTGTACTTCTTCGTGTCGAGGCCGAGTTCCTTGAGGATCTGCGAGACGAGGCGCTGGGCGTCCTGAGCGTCATAGATGGTGAAGTTCGTGTTCCGGCCCAGCACCCTCGCCTCCCGACGCAGGATCCGCACGCACGAGGAGTGGAACGTCGAGACCCACATGGCGCGGGAGGCCGGGCCGACGATGGAGGACACGCGTTCGGCCATCTCCCTGGCGGCCTTGTTCGTGAAGGTGATCGCCAGGACTTCGCCCGGATGAGCGCGCCCCGTGGCCAGGGCATAGGCGATGCGGCGGGTCAGAACAGTGGTCTTGCCCGACCCTGCTCCGGCGACAATGAGCAGCGGGGACCCGGTGTGCATCACGGCTTCGCGCTGTCGCGGGTTGAGCCCGGTGAGGAGTTCGGCCGCTCGGGGGTCGGCGCCGGCGGCATGGTCGAGGTGTTCAGATGCAGCAGTCATGTCGTCCACAACGATACCGTCCGGGCCGGACACGGGACGATTCTGCCCGCGAGCGGAGCCGACGGCCCTCGCGGACACGGCTGACGGCGGCCCGGATACCGCGTGCTGGGCATCCGGGCCGCCGTCAGGAGAGCCGAGTCGGTCAGTGGACGAAGACGGCCACGATGAGGTTGATGATCGTGAACGCGAACGTCAGATGCGCCATCGTCGCCGACGGATTCTTCACCGCCGTCGCAGCGGGGCCCTCGGCGGGGGCCGATGCTTCGGGGCCTGCAGCGGTGAAGGCCTTCTGCTTCCTGCTGCCGATGAACGCGAAGACGGTGACGATGATCGCCACGACCAGTTTGATGCCGATCTTCACATGGTTGACGTCCCCGTCGCCCATCTCCGCGATGCCCACGAGCAGCAGTCCCGTGATGAGCTGGAGATAGGACGCGTGGAGCATTCCGGAGAGCACCTTGGGGGAGCGGATGACAGTGAAATAGCCCCCGACGATGATCGCCATTCCGACCAGATGCAGGGTCAGAAGGATCTCGCGTAGAATTTCCATAGAATTAATCGTAGTGGCATGATGGTGTCTCGTGAGCGCGGGCCCCTGAACTGGTGCACGCTGTTCCGCCCTGGTGTAATGGCAGCACGCCGGCCTTTGGAGCCGTGCAGTATAGGTTCGAATCCTATGGGCGGAGCTGGCCCCAACCGACATGCGAAGGATTCAACTATGTCGCAGACGCGTCCGACCGCCGTCATCGTACTGGCCGCGGGCCAAGGCACCCGAATGAAATCGGCTCTTCCCAAGGTGATGCATCCCATCGGCGGTCGTTCCCTGCTCCACCACGCCGTGTCGGCCGCCGACGGCACCTGTGCCGACCACCTCGTCGTCGTCGTCCGACACGAACGCGAGCAGCTCGTCGCCCATCTGGACTCCCTGCCTCTGGCCTCTCAGCGCTCCCTGCTCATCGCCGATCAGGACGAGGTCCCGGGCACCGGCCGCGCCACCGAATGCGCGCTGACCCAGCTGCCGGAGGACATCAGCGGCACGGTCGTCGTCACCTACGGCGATGTTCCGCTGCTGACGACGGAGACCATCAACGACCTCGTCGAGGTCCATGAATCATCTTCCAACGCCGTGACGGTGCTCTCGGCCGAGGTCGACGACCCGACCGGCTACGGCCGCATCGTCCGCGACTCCTCCGGAGCGCTGCTGCGCATCGTCGAAGAGAAGGACGCGAACGAGGACGAACGCGCCATCAGCGAGATCAACTCGGGCATCTACGCCTTCGACGCCGTCGCGCTCAAGGAGGCCCTGGCGTCCCTGACGACCGACAACGCCCAGGGAGAGAAGTACCTCACCGATGTCATCGGCCTCTCCCGTCAGGCCGGCCGGGCGGTGGCGGCCACCGTCACCGACGATCTGTGGCAGGTCGAAGGAGCGAACGACCGCGTCCAGCTGGCCAACCTGGGCAAGGAGCTCAACCGCCGCCAGTGCGAGAAGTTCATGCGCGCCGGAGTCTCCATCATCGACCCGGACACCACGTGGATCGACGTCGATGTCGCGATCGGTCAGGATGTGACGATCCTGCCCGGCACACAGCTGCTCGGCGCCACGGACGTCGCCACCGGCGCCGTCATCGGGCCGGACACCACACTCAAGGACACCGAGGTCGGGGCCGGGGCGCACATCGTGCGCACACACGGCGAACTCGCCGTCATCGGCGCCGAGGCCAGCGTCGGCCCCTTCGCCTACCTGCGTCCGGGCACCAGCCTCGGCGAGTCCGGAAAGATCGGCACCTTCGTGGAGACGAAGAACTCCGACATCGGCACCGGCGCCAAGGTCCCGCACCTGTCCTATGTCGGTGATGCCGACATCGGCGAGGGCACGAACATCGGCGCCGCCTCGGTGTTCGTCAACTACGACGGTGTCAACAAGCACCGCACCGTCGTCGGCAAGCATGCACGCATGGGCTCGGACAATATGTATGTCGCCCCTGTGACCGTGGGCGATGGCGCCTACTCGGGTGCGAGCACGACGGTGCGCAAGGATGTTCCTGCAGGAGCGCTGGCCATCTCCGTGGCTCCGCAGCGCAACCTGGAGGGCTGGGTCCAGACAAATCGTCCCGGTACGCTTGCAGCGCAGGCAGCCGAAAACGCGTCCGAAGGGGAACGGATTAGTGAATGAGATAACGACGACGGGTGATAAGAAGCTCGTCCTGGTCAGCGGTCGGGCGAACCCCGAACTCGCCGAACAAGTCGCGGAGAATCTGGGGACGGAGCTCCTCCCCACCGATATCTACAACTTCGCCAACGGGGAGATCTACGTCCGGTACTCCGAGTCGGTCCGCGGCAGCGACGTCTTCGTCCTCCAGTCGCACTGTGCGCCGATCAACGAGTGGCTGATGGAGCAGCTGATCATGGTCGACGCCCTCAAGCGCGCCTCGGCCAAGCGGATCACCGTCATCGCTCCCTTCTTCCCGTACGCACGGCAGGACAAGAAGCACCGCGGACGCGAGCCCATCTCCGCCCGCCTCGTCGCCGACCTGTACAAGACCGCCGGTGCCGACCGGATCATCGCCGTCGACCTCCACACCGCGCAGATCCAGGGATACTTCGACGGTCCGGTCGACCACCTCATCGCGATGCCGATCCTCGCCGGCTACGTCAAGGACAAGTATCCCGGCGATCTCGCCGTGGTCTCTCCCGATGCCGGCCGCATCAAGGTCGCCGAGAACTGGTCGAATTCGCTGGGCGGAGTCCCGCTGGCCTTCATCCACAAGACCCGCGACATCACCCGGCCCAATGCGAGCAAGGCCAACCGCGTCGTCGGTGAGGTCGAGGGCCGGACCTGTGTGCTCGTCGACGACATGATCGACACCGGCGGGACCATCGTCCAGGCGGCCGACGCCTGCATGGCCGCCGGAGCGAAGGGCGTCATCGTCGTGTCGACTCACGCCGTGTTCTCCGGACCCGCAGTCGAACGCCTGTCGAACTCCGTGGCCGAAGAGGTCATCGTCACCAACACCCTGCCGCTGAGCGAGGACAAGGTCTTCGACAAGCTCACCGTGCTCTCGATCGCCCCGCTCATCGCCCGGGCCGTGCACGAAGTGTTCGAAGACGGATCGGTCACCAGCCTCTTCGAGGTCTGAGCCGCTAGCAGCGGCGGTGCGGGCCGGAATCCGCACACACGGGGCCCCGAGCCGACGATCGGCTCGGGGCCCGTCGTGTCCGAGTGCAGTTCGCTCTACACTGGAGACAACACCTAAGCGAAGGGATCCGCGACGATGTCGTCACACGATTACAACCGGTACCGGGTCGACGTGGAGGGCGGGCAGCTGTCCGTCGGCGTGTGGGAGCCCGTGGCCTCCGGCCCCGGACACGTGCCCACGGTGTGCGTGATCCACGGGATCACCTCGAACCACCTCTTCTTCGCCGGTCTCGTCTCCGCCCTGCCCGGTGTGCGTGTCATCGGACCCGATCTGCGCGGGCGCGCGGATTCGAGGACGCTGCCCGGACCGTTCGGGATGAGCGCTCATGCCCGGGACGTGCGCGCCGCCGTCGATGCCTTCGCCGATGACGGACCGGTGACCCTGGTCGGCCATTCCATGGGCGGATTCGTGGCGATGACCCTGGCCGCCGAGTCCCGGACCACCGGCGCCGAGGCGGCGCGAACCTTCCGCGGTCCCGTGCTCATCGACGGCGGCCTGCCTCTGCCTCTGGACGAGCCGAGCAGCGGGCACCCCGTCGACGACCTCAACGACGAGGACCTCGACACCGACGATCTCATCGCGGCCGTCCTCGGTCCCGCAGCGGAGAGGCTGTCGATGAGCTTCTCGACGGTCGAGGAGTATCTGGCGTTCTTCGCCGCACACCCCGCTTTCGTCGATGGTCTCGACACCGTGGCCACGGAGAGCTTCGTCTACGATCTGGCGGCCAAGGACGACCATTCCTTCCAGCCTTCCACCTCGGTCGAGGTGATGCAGGCCGACTCCGCGGATATGTACACCGGCGCGGACTATCGTCGAGCGCTGGAGACGATCATGGCTGATCAGCCGTCCCAGTCCGAGGTCGTGTTCCTTTACGCCGAACGTGATCTCGTCGCCTCGGAACCGGGCCTCTATCCGCCCGAGCTCGTCGCCGACTACGCGCGGCAGTGGCCGCATCTGAGCGTCATCGACGTGCAGGGGACGAATCACTTCGACATCCTGTTGACCGAAACCGGAATCGATGCCTGCGCCGAGGCCGTCACGAGTCGACTTGGTGCCGTCGTCGACGGTGTCGTAGACTAGTCTGGTTGCCTCGGCGAGGGAGACTGCGGTCTCCGTGATCGACGCGGCCGACGTCCGACGAACCGAACGAGTTCGATGCTCTCCGTTCGCAGCGGATCCAGGCTGTTTCGCCGTGGTGCTCGAAGACAAGTTCACCACGAAGGAGAGAAAATGGCTGACTTCAAACTTCTGGCCGAAGCCCGCACTGAGTTCGGCAAGGGCGCAGCGCGCCGCATCCGCCGCTCGGGCCGCATCCCCGCGGTCATCTACGGTCATGGCGGAGATCCCATTCACGTGTCGCTCGAGGGCCATGCCACCATGCTGGCGCTCAAGCACGCCAACGCGCTGCTCGAGATCGAAAGCGCCGACGGGGCCAAGAACGTCCTGGCCATCGCTCGTGACGTGCAGATCGAGCCCGTGCGCCGTGAGATCGAGCACCTCGACCTGATCATCGTCAAGCGCGGTGAGAAGATCGAGGTCGACGTGCCCGTGCACGTCGTCGGCGAAGCCGCTCCCGGCACCATGGTCTCGCAGGAGGAGTCGACCATCGCCGTCCTGGCCGATGCGACCAAGCTGCCCGAACTCATCGAGGTCTCCATCGAGGGCCGTCCCGCCGGTGAGCACCTGCTGGCCGGACAGGTCGAGCTGCCCGCCGGCGTCGAGCTCGTCGCCGACGAAGAGCTGCTCATCGTCAACGTCTCCGAAGAGATCGAGATGGATCTCGAGTCGGATGCCGAGGAAGAGACCGCCGAGGCTGCGACCGAGGAAGCCGCAGCCGACGAGAAGTCGGGCGCGGAAGAGGCCTCCGAAGAGGAGTGATCCCACTTCGTCACAGCGAATCGGCTGTGACGAGCGCAGACTGAATACGGATTTCGGTGGGTCGTCGGAGAGGCGGCCCACCGAAATCGTCTCGGCCCCAGCACCTGCCCGGCGGGCAGGCACACCAGCGCCGGCACTCGCCCGGCGGGCGGACCAGCGCCGGCACCCGCCCCGCCGGCGGGCACAGACGAGCCGCACATGAGTCAGACAAGAGCAGAGGACGGCAATGACGAACGAGGCATGGTTGGTCTTCGGCCTGGGCAATCCCGGACCGAAGTACGAAGCGACCCGTCACAACATCGGACAGCTGGTCGTCGCCGAACTCGCTTCTCGGATCGGGACCTCTCTGACCCGGACGAAGCTGCGGTCGAACGTCGGCACCGGCCGACTGCCCACCGGCAGCATTCCGGGGCTGCCCGGTCCCCGGGTGGTTCTCGGAACCTCGACAGGGTACATGAACGAGTCGGGCGGCCCGGTCCGGCAGCTGGCCGACTTCTACGGCGTCGCCACCGAGCGGATCATCGCCGTCCACGATGACGTGGACCTGCCCTTCGACGTCATCAAGGCCAAGCTCGGCGGGGGAGAGGGCGGACACAACGGTCTGCGCTCGATGACTGCGGTGCTGGGGACGAAGAGCTATCTGCGCGTGCGCGCAGGTGTGGGGCGGCCTCCGGGGAGGCAGGACACCGCCGACTACGTGCTGCGGCCGTTCTCCAAGGACGAGAGGGCCACGCTGCCGATGTTCGTCTCCGACCTCGCCGATGCCGTCGAACTGCTCATCAACGACGGTCTCGAAGCCGTGCAGCAGAAGTTCCATTCACGCTGAGCGGCATTGCGGCGGTGCCGCCTCGGGGAGCGCTGACCGCTGCGGCGCGGCCTCGGTCCGGCCGCGAGGGACTCACTTCTGTCGTTCCGCGCTCGGGCGTCTGCGGTGGAGGAGCCAAGCGGCGAAGATGCCTCCGGCGAAGCCGAAGAGATGCCCCTGCCAGGAGATGTCATTGGTCTGAGGCAGCATGCCGAAGACCATGGAAGCGCCGTACGTGACGAAGATGAACAGACCGATGACGAAGTAGATGATCTTGCGCAGGATGTCATCGGTGAACCAGGTGCGTACGGCCAGATAGCCGAAGAAGCCGAAGACGACGCCCGAGGCGCCGATGATGTGCTGTCCCGGCAGAGTGGTCAGCCACGCCCCGAGTCCGGAGCTGAGCGCAGTGATGCCCGCGACCTGCCAGAACCGTCGTGATCCTTCGACGGCGATGACGATGCCCAGCAGCAGGAACGGGAACGAGTTGGCCACGAGATGGCTGAAGCCCGAATGCAGCAGCGGAGAGGTGACGAGGCCGTAGAGCGAGAGCGCATTCCACGACTGCAGACTGAAGGCGTCGAGATCGAGCGGAATGAGCGTGTCGACGATCTCGAGGACCCACATCAGGGCCAGCAGCGCGAGCACCGGAACGAATCTCGACAGATGGTGATTGCGGTCGACGCTGGTGTTGAGGTGCGCGACCGGCGGGTGCGAGCTGCGGCCGGAGGGGGAGGAGCCGGAGTCGGAGCCGAAGAGGATTCGCGATTCCTCAGCGGAGAAACGAGGGGAATTGTTGGAGCTCATGGCTCAATTGTGGGTGAAGAAGCTTGGAGAACCCCGAAAAATCGGGCCCGTCGGGCAAACGTGATCGTTCCGTTAGTCCCGTTATCTTCCCGATATGTTCTTCGCCGAACCGCCATTCACCGCGTGCTGCTCGGGTCTCAGACCCGGGTGTCCCGCGATCCGCCTCAGCCGGACCGCGGACCCACCCGGGTCGAGGCGAGATGTCGGCCGTCGGCGTCGAGCGCCTCGACGACGATCTTGGAACCGTGCGGGGTGATGTCGGCCGCGGTCTCGAACCCGGTGCGCTCGACCTCGGTGTTCTCACTCAGATGGTCCTCGTCGTCACCGCTGAGGACCCGCCAGGAGGCGACCTCGGTGGCTCCGTTCCAGCTCATGTGGATGCGAGTGACTCCCGCTTGGGGTTCGGACTCGGTCGCGGTCGGCGGCGCGGTCGGCTGAGCGTGCCAGTCGAAGCGGTAGGCGCGGTAGTTCGACCCGCCGGTGAAGGTCATATCGGTCAGCAGCTTCCCGTCCTTCGTGTACTCCGAGACGAACGGCTGCGACCCCCAGCCGAGCACGACGTTGCCGTTGTCGAGCTCCTGGAAGTTCCCCTGACTGCCGGAGGACCGGTCATCGGGAGCGGGATACTCGGTGACCACCTCGGCGCGCTTGTCCTCCTCGTCGACGTCGAGCCGCAGCCCCCGCGTGTCGCCCAGCCTCGGGGCGGCATGGTTGTCGAACAGCGTCAGGGTGCCGTCGGACCGACGCTGGGCATCGTGCTGCCAGGCGAAGGTCGCCCCCTCGCCCATCTCGAAGTCCGAGGCCTTGCCTCCCAGCACCCAGTTGAGATCGGCCGTCTTCCGATCGAGCTGGTAGACCGCATGCGTGTTGCGGGCCGAGACCAGCAGCGAGGAGCCGTCGTCGTCCTCACTGACCGAATTCAGGTGGATGTAGTCGTAGGGTTCGTCCTCTGTGCCCTCACCGTCCTTGAACTCGGCTTCCGACTGTTCGACCGGGACATCGTCGAGGGAACGCCATTCGAAGAGCGGCTCGCCGGTGGCGATGTCGACTTCCTGAACCACTCCTTCCCACACCCAGCCGTCGGCGTCTCCGCCGACCTCGCTGAGGTCCGTCTGCGTCTTGACGTAGGAGAGCAGGAACATGGTGTCGTCATCGGTGATCGTCGTCTCGTGCAGATCCGAGCTGTCCTTGGGCAGTTCTCCGCCCATGCCCACCCGGGCGATCTCCTGGTACGAGTCATCGAGGATGACGACCTCGCCGGCCGTGTGCGGTGTCTCTGCCAGCCCCTCCCACCAGGTGAGCACGGGTTCGCCCTGATACTCCTGGACGCGCAGATCCCACAGGGTCCCGGAGTTCTCGCGCACCCAGATGGGATCGCCCGCCGCGTCGAGGATGAGGCCTCCGACCCAGGACTTGTCATCGGTCTTCGTCTGCCCCTTCGGGGCGAGGAACGTTTCGAGGTTCCCGTTGTCGTCGGGGAATTCACCGGAGTCGATGTCGACCTTCGGCGGACCGAGATCGGGACGGGTGTGGAAGTCCCACCGCTCGGCGACTTCGATGTCATCGTCGGCTTCACCGGTGCAGCCCGTGAGCAGGAGCGCCGAGGCGGCCAACCCTGCAAGGACGGTTCTCATCTTGGACATGAATATATCCTCACACGTTTCCGTCGCTTCCGCTCGTCGGCCCACCGGTGTCCGGGGCGAACGCGGCGTGTCATCGGCGTGGCCTAGAATGTTCGGGTGCTCAAAGGACTCGATCTCACACGCCAGAACCCCACCATCACCGGACTCGTCGATGCCTTCAACGATCCGAGCACGAGCGGGGGGACGATCGATGCCGTCAGAGGACTGTGGCCCTCGATTCTGCGCCGGACCGTCACGGCGGCAGCCTCATCTGATCGAGCCGATGCTCAGGAGGGTTCCGCAGGAGCGAATACGGCCGCCTCGGCGCCGCAGCTGATCGTCACGGCCACCACGCGTGAGGCCGAGGACCTCGCCCAGGCCCTGGCCGACTGGGTCCCGGCCTCGACGGTCGCGATCTTCCCCAGCTGGGAGACGCTGCCGCACGAGAAGCTGTCCCCGCGATCGGACACCGTCGGCCAGCGCCTCGAGGTGCTCCGACGCCTGGCCCATCCCCGCCCGGGCAGCGAACTGACGTTCATCATCGCCCCGGTGCGAGCCTTCCTCCAGCCTCTGGCGAAGGGCCTCGGCGACATCGAACCGGTGGAATTGGCCGTCGGCGACGAATGTGAGATCGACGAGCTGTCCGAGCGGCTGACCGAACTCGCCTATTCGCGGGTCGACATGGTCTCCAAGCGGGGAGAGTTCGCCGTCCGCGGCGGCATCGTCGACATCTTCCCGGCCACGGCGGAGCGGGCGCTGCGCGTGGAGTTCTTCGGCGACGAGGTCGACGAGATCCGCGAGTTCTCGGTCAGCGATCAGCGCTCCGTTCCGGCAGACGAGGACGACGAGCCGGTCGGCCTGTCGGCTCCGCCGTGCCGGGAGCTGCTGCTGACCGATTCGGTCCGGGCCCGGGCCGCCGAGCTGGCCGAGACCGTGCCCAGCGCCGCCGACATGCTGGAGAAGATCGCCGGCGGCGTCGCCGTCGAAGGCATGGAGTCCCTCTCCGCCGTGCTCGCCGACGGGATGGAGCCGATCATCGCGCTGCTGCCGGCGGAGTCGAAGATCATCATCACCGAACCCGAACGGGTCTCCGCTCGTGCCGCGGACCTGGTGGAGACCACGAACGAATTCCTCGAAGCCGCCTGGGCAGGAGCCTCGGCCGGGGGAGAGGCCCCGATCGACCTGTCCGCCGCCAGCTTCCGCACGGTGGCCGAGATGGAGGAGGGCGCTCGCCTCATCGGTCTGGCCTGGTGGGAGATCGGCGGGTTCGCCACCGACGAGGAACTGGCCGGTCCGGAAGAGAACATCTTCTCGGTGCCGGCCCGCATCCCCAAGGGCTACGCCGGTGACGTCGAAGCGATCCTGTCCGACCTCAAGGACATGATCCACGACAAGTGGCGCATCCTCGTGCTCACGGAGGGGCCGGGGCCGGGCAGGAGGATGGTCGAGGTGTTCTCCGAAGCCGGGGTGCCCGCCAGCTTCGTCGACGACCCCACTGATCTGCCCGAGGCTCTCGTTACCGTGACCACGGCCGCGTCCTTCGGCGGCTTCGTCTTCGACGACCTCAAACTCGCCGTGCTCACCGAAGCCGATGTCCTCGGACGGGCGGCGGCGACCTCGACGCGGGACATGCGGCGTCTGCCGACCCGCCGCAGACGCAATCAGGTCGACCCGCTCAACCTGTCTCCGGGCGACTACGTCGTCCACGACCAGCACGGTGTCGGCCGGTTCGTCGAGATGACGCAGCGGACCACCGGACGGGGAGCGAACAAGCACACGCGCGAATACCTCATCATCGAATACGCCCCCGCCAAGCGGGGACAGCCCGGGGACCGCCTCTATGTGCCCAGCGATGCGCTCGACCAGGTCACCCGGTATGTCGGCGGTGAGAGCCCGAACCTCAACAAGATGGGCGGGGCGGACTGGCAGACGACGAAGGCCAAGGCGCGCAAGGCCGTCAAGGAGATCGCCGGCGAGCTCATCCGCCTCTATTCGGCCAGACAGGCCACCGTCGGCCACGCCTACGGCCCGGACACCCCCTGGCAGCGGGAACTCGAGGACGCCTTCCACTACGTCGAGACCGCCGACCAGCTGACCACCATCGACGAGGTCAAGGCGGACATGGAGAAGACGGTTCCCATGGACCGCCTCATCTGCGGCGATGTGGGATACGGCAAAACGGAGATCGCGGTGCGCGCGGCCTTCAAGGCGATCCAGGAGGGCAAGCAGGTGGCCGTGCTCGTGCCGACGACGCTGCTCGTCCAGCAGCACTTCGAGACCTTCGCCGAACGCTATTCGGGCTTCCCCGTCACCCTCGCAGCGCTCTCACGGTTCCAGACCAAACAGGAATCGGAGAAGGTCAAGGAGGATCTTGCCGCCGGCAAGCTCGACCTCGTCATCGGCACCCACCGGCTGCTCAGCGGTGAGGTGCGATTCAAGGAACTCGGTCTGGTCATCATCGACGAGGAGCAGCGCTTCGGCGTCGAGCACAAGGAGACGCTCAAGGCGCTGCGGACGAACGTCGATGTCCTCGCGATGTCGGCGACTCCGATCCCGCGAACCCTGGAGATGGCGGTGACCGGCATCCGCGAGATGTCGACCCTGGCCACGCCGCCGGAGGAACGGCACCCGGTGCTGACCTATGTGGGCAGGCGTGAGGACAAGCAGATCAAAGCCGCCATCCGGCGTGAGCTCATGCGGGAGGGCCAGGTCTTCTACATCCACAATCGGGTGCGCGACATCGAGGCCGTGGCCGGGCACATCGCCGAGTTGGTGCCCGAAGCCAGGATCGCCATCGCTCACGGCAAGATGAACGAGTCGCGCCTCGAGCGGGTCATCGTCGACTTCTGGGAGAAGAAGTACGACGTGCTCGTGTGCACCACGATCGTCGAGACCGGCATCGACATCGCCAATGCCAACACCCTCATCATCGACAACGCCGACCGCTACGGACTCTCCCAGCTCCATCAGCTGCGCGGGCGAGTCGGCCGCGGACGGGAACGCGCCTATGCGTACTTCCTCTATCCGCCGGACACACAGCTGACCGAGACCGCCCACGACCGTCTGACCACCCTGGCCGCGCACACGGAGCTCGGCGCCGGGATGCAGGTGGCGATGAAGGACCTCGAGATCCGCGGGGCCGGCAATCTGCTCGGCGGTCAGCAGTCCGGTCACATCGAGGGAGTCGGGTTCGACCTCTACGTCCGCCTCGTCGGCGAGGCCGTGGCGAAGTTCCGCGGTGAGGACACCGAGCCCGAGGCGGACATGCGCATCGAACTGCCCGTCGACGCCCACCTGCCGGCCGAATACGTCGCCCATGAGCGGCTGCGCCTCGAGGCGTACCGGAAGCTCGCAGCGGCAGCGGACGAGGCCGAGCTGCAGGAAGTCCTCGACGAACTCGTCGACCGCTACGGGCCCTATCCTGAGTCCGTCACCGTGCTCGCCGATGTCGCCAGACTGCGCATCCGTGCCCGTGCCTCGGGCGTCAACGACATCGTCATGCAGGGCAATTTCGTCCGCTTCGGCCCGCTCGAGCTCGCCGACTCCCAGGTCGTCAGGCTCAAACGCCTCTACCCGAAGTCGCTGCTCAAACCGGCGCTGCGGTCCGTGCTCGTGCCCAAGCCGGTGGCGGGAACCGGGTTCGATGCCAAGGAGATGACCGACTCGGACATCCTGCGCTGGGCCCACCAGTTCCTCGACGCCATCGTGCCCGTCGTCCAGTCGGAGGCCGCAGAGGACCCGGAGACCGCGAAGCAGGAGCAGAGCTGAGAAGCCCGTGCATATCCGTTTCGACTCCGCCTGTCCGCAGGCGAAGTGGCGTAGAGTGCGAAGCACGGAACAATCCGCAGCATTGCAGCATTCGACAATGCAATCGACACAGCAATCGATGAAGGAGACGTGCCATGGGTGTTGACGACAAGTTCCAGAACAAGGCCGAAGACCTCGGCGGACGCGCCAAGGAGACCATCGGCGACATCACCGATGACAACGAGCTCAAGGCCGACGGCGCCACCGATCAGATCAAGGCCAAGGCCAAGGATGTCGGTGAGTCGGTCAAGGACCTCGGAGACTCGGTCAAGGACAAATTCTCGAAGTGATCAGCGATCGGGCCCTCACCGCGGTGGCGGTGGGGGCCGTTCGTGTCAGCAGGAGGACGTTTCGTGGATGAGCCCACGACCAAACATGTGGTCGCGGCGATGGCGACGCTGCGGCGTCGCTGCCCGTGGTCGAGCAGGCAGGACCACCGCAGCCTGGAGAGATACGCCCGCGAGGAGACCGAAGAGCTCATCGAAGCGCTTGAGGACTACACCGCCGCACCGACCGAGGACACCCGTGCGGCGGTGGTCGACGAGCTCGGCGATGTGTTCTACCAGGTGCTGTTCCACTCCGCCCTGCTCGACGAGAGCGGAGGGCACGACTACGGCCACAGCCTGGCCGCTGTCATCGACGGTCTCGAGGACAAGCTCATCCGCAGACATCCCCTGGCCTTCGACGACGGTGACGAACCGGCCTCGCTCGAGGACGTGGAACGTGAATACCGTCGGATCAAGGCAGAGGAGAAGGAGAAAACCGCGGCGCGGGGAAAGGGCGGTGACCGATGAGTCTGGAGCGTCTCCGGATCGAGGGCACTTTCAATTTCCGTGACCTCGGAGGCGTTCGCACCCGGGCCGGGGACTCCGCGGTGCGCCCCGGGCACGTGTTCCGCGCCGACGGCTTGGCACAGCTGACCGACCGGTCCCGTGCCGACATCCGTGCCCTCGGCATCCGCACCGTCCTCGACCTCAGGGACATCGGCGAGAGGTCGAAGCTTCCCGATGCGCTCGACGGACTGGAAGTCGACCATATCGAGCTGCCCGTCTTCGATGACCACTTCTTCCCCAGCCGGCCGCTCAGCCCCGAGGAGATGAGGGCCGCCGCCGAGGCGACCGGGATGGATCTCACCGACCGTTCTCTGGGCCGGATCTACGAACTCATGATCACCCAGTTCGGACATCGGCTGGCACAGGCGGTCGACACGGTGGCGGAGACCTGCTCCGAGGGTGTGGTCTTCCACTGCTCCGCCGGCAAGGACCGGACCGGGGTGGTCGGAGCGTTCCTGCTCGACCTCCTCGGCGTGGGCCGCGACGAGATCATCGACGAATACGCGATCACCTCCACGCATCTGTCCGGGGACTTCCTGCAGTCGATCACCCGGAACTTCGCCGATGCCGGGATCTCCGGCAACCTCGCCGAGACCGCCACCGCTGCCCCTCCCGAACTCATGCACGGCCTCCTCGACGATATCGACGCCGAATACGGCCCCGCCTCGGCGAGCGGCAGCGCCGTGGAAGCCTACCTGCTCACACACGGAATGGACCCGGCGACACCCGAGCGGCTGCGCGCCTGCCTGCTCGAGCCCGCGGATCGGTATCGAGGCTTCGGTCCTGTCGGGCCGCAAGGTGCATTAAGCTGAAGCGCAGGCACATGTTCCCCATGTGAAACCAAATGCTAAGGAGTACTCAGTGGCTGAGATCGTTGCCGCAAACGCCCGTGAAATCCTTGATTCCCGGGGAAATCCCACCGTCGAGGTGGAAGTGCTGTTGGCCGATGAATCCGTCGGTCGCGCCGGCGTTCCCTCCGGCGCCTCGACCGGAGAGTTCGAAGCCGTCGAACTGCGCGACGGGGATCCCGAACGCTACCTGGGCAAGGGAGTGACCCAGGCCGTCGACGCCGTCGTCGACGAAGTCCACGAAGTCATCGTCGGCCTGGAGGGCGATGATCAGCGTCTGGTCGACCAGGCGCTCATCGAGCTCGACGGCACCGACAACAAGTCCCGTCTCGGCGCGAATGCGATGCTCGGCACCTCGCTGGCGGTGGCTCGGGCGGCAGCGGTCTCGGCGGACCTGCCGCTCTACCGCTACCTCGGCGGCCCGAATGCGCACGTCATGCCCGTGCCGATGATGAACATCCTCAACGGCGGGTCCCATGCCGACTCGAACGTCGACATCCAGGAATTCATGATCGCCCCGATCGGGGCGGCGAGCTTCCACGAGGCGCTGCAGTGGAGCGTCGAGGTCTACCACGCGCTCAAGGGCGTGCTCAAGGACCGGGGACTGTCGACCGGACTCGGTGACGAAGGCGGATTCGCCCCGAACCTCGATTCGAATGCCGCGGCGCTCGACCTCATCTGCGAGGCCATCGACATCGCCGGTCACCGGCCCGGACGCGATATCGCGGTCGCGCTCGACGTGGCCTCCTCGGAGTTCTTCAACGACGGCGTCTACGAATTCGAAGGCGGCAGGAAGACGGCCGAGGAGATGGCGGCCTACTACGAGCAGCTGCTGAACGAGTACCCGCTCGTGTCCATTGAGGATCCCCTCGACGAGAACGATTGGGACGGCTGGGCGACACTGACCGAGGCGATCGGCTCGAAGGTCCAGCTCGTCGGCGACGACCTGTTCGTGACCAACCCCGAGCGCCTGCAGCGCGGCATCGACAACGCCACTGCGAACTCGCTGCTCGTCAAGGTCAACCAGATCGGCACCCTGACCGAGACCCTCGACGCGGTGTCCCTGGCGCAGACGCACGGATACACGACGATGATCTCGCACCGTTCGGGAGAGACCGAGGACACCACGATCGCCGATCTCGCCGTGGCCACGAACGCCGGTCAGATCAAGGCCGGCGCACCGGCACGGTCCGAACGGGTCGCGAAGTACAACCAGCTGCTGCGCATCGAGGAACAGCTCGGCGACGCCGCACGCTACGCCGGCCGCGGAGCCTTCCCGCGCTTCGAGGCCTGAGCCGGACACAGGCACGCACCGAGGCGGACGCGGCGCTGCCCAGCAGCACGCACTCAGGGCGAACGGGCTCCCACCCGCACACTCCGAGGCGGGGCCGGACGATCATCTTCGATCGCCCGGCCCCGCCTCGGCGTCTGCGGTCGGAGAGGGGAGCGGCGGGCGCGGAACAGTTCGGGGCAGGGGGATCAGGCCTGTGCGTTCTGTGCAGCGCGGATGGCACGCTTGATCTCTTCGAACTTCGCCTCCTGGAACAGCTCCTTCCAGCTGATTCGGATCACCCGCCACACTCGCTCACGCAGCCACTGCTCGCGATGCCGTTCCCTCTCGAGCTCCTTCCGCGGGACTCCGGAGCCGAGGCAGATCTTGCCGAGGCCATCGATGTCGACGATCAGCCGTGCTTGCCTGTGGCAGAAGTCGACCCTGACATCCGAGAGCAGCGATTCGGCGCGGAACGTGATCTGCGGTTCCATCCCCGTGATGCCGTGTTGGAAGAATCTGACCGCGGCAATCGCCTCGGCGGGGGATTCGCGCCTCGCATCGCCGAGGTCGATCGCCGACCTCACCTTCGTGATGTTTCGCTTCTCCATGCACTGTGCGAGTGTCTCGAGCACCTTGGCTTCGGTCGTCAGCCCGCGGTGGAGCGCATCGTCGAGCATGGCCACGGAGATGTCGAGGTTATAGCTGCGGGCGACGTCGATGATTGTGCGTTCGAGAGTCGTCACCTCGACGCCTCCGATGACGGTCCGATGGGCGCGGGGAATGCGGTTGCCGCGGACATTGATGGCCTCGAACCGACGGTTGTCGCCCGGTCGGACGACTTCGACCTGGTGAGTGACGGGATAGGCGATCGGGAGGCTGTGCATGAGGGCGGCGGAGATGTGTGAGAAGACTTCGGCCGGCGGGTGCGGTTTCGCGGCGGCGGTGATCTGGTCGGAACGCAGTTCGTATCGAGCCAGCACCGAGGCCTTGGGCCGTGCCACTTGGTCACGGATGTCGCCGTGTTCGACGAACACCCCGTGGACCTTCTCGCCGATGCTCGCCCACAAGGGCCGGTGGCAGTCCTGGTCGCACACGTGTTTGACGAGGTAGACGCCGCGAGACAGCCGGCGCAGGCAGCAGGAGCGCGCACGTCTGATGTCGCCGTGGTTGAAACCGAGCCGGACGATCTCTTCGGCACTCAGGATTTTGTACATGCCCCTAAATTGCAACAAATAGCAACAAAGCACAATAGACTATGTAGAGATTGTGGATAACATTGTGGATAGCTGCTTGTCGGCCTTTGCCGCCTGTGTGCCATTTCGCAGGTGCTGAGCTGGCGCTGGAGCCGATCCGGCACCCGCAGAGACGAAACACCTCGCAGGAGCACGAGGAGATGTCACCAGCCGTGCTGGATGCCTGGGTGGCTGTGGGAGAAGCCACTCGCGGAAGGGAGCGCCGCCAACGGTGCGCAATGCGGGGCGAGCCGGCCGGGCAACGCGGTTCACCTGGGCCAGCGCGGCCGCCGGAGGTCGGAATCGAACACGCCATGGGGCCGAAATCCTCGCGCGGCGAGTGCGGACACGGCAGACTTGGAGATGTTGCGACACCCTTCCCCGATCCCCAGTCGCAGAGGAAAGAAGCATGGTTCCGAGCAAGCCCAGAAGAAACGCCCCGAAATCGGCTCCTGGCAAAGCCTCCCCTCGTCGACGCCCGAAACCGGTCGTCGAAACCGATGCCTCCGCCGAAGTGCGTGGGCGCCGCATGTCCTGGCGCACCGGCATGTTCCTCGTCGTCATCGCCATCGTCCTCTTCGCTTTCCTCGCTCCTCTGAATTCGGCGCTCAAGCAGGCTCAGCAGATCGCCGCGCTCAACCAGGAGATCGAGACCACGAAGGCCGAGGTCGACAACCTCGAGGAGAAGAACGAGAACCTCAAGGATCCCGATTACATCAAGAGGAAGGCCCGCGCGGATCAGTACTATGTGGAGAAGGGCAAGAATGCGGTCATCGTGACCAACCAGGACGCCGTCGACGAAGATTCCGAGTCGGATCGGCCTGTTCGCAAACAAGCCTGGTACCTTGAATTGCTGGAGTCGATTCAAGAGGTCGGCAATACCGTGGAGAAGAACTGATGATCACAGAGTGCACCGAGGCGGATTTCGCGATCCTGGAAGAGCAGCTCGGACGCATTCCCCGTGGAGTCGTCGGCATCGCCGCTCGCAGTGCCTCCGGTGAACCGCTCGTCGTCGCGACCGCGCCGCGCCTCGAGGACGGGACCCCGTTCCCGACGACCTTCTACCTCACCCACCCGGCCTATGTGGCCGAATGCTCACGTCTGGAGGCCTCGGGGATCATGGCCGAGTGGACGACCGAGCTCAGCGCCGACGAGGACCTCGCCGGTGCCTACGCAGCCGCGCACCGGGCCTATCTTGCGGTCCGGTCCGAGATCGGCTCCGCGGCCGGACTGGCCGAGGTGAACGAGATCAAGGACTACTCGGCGGGCGGAATGCCCACGCGAGTCAAATGTCTGCACGCCCTCGTCGGCCATTCGCTGGCCGCCGGACCCGGCGTCAACCCGATCGGGGACCGTGCTCTGTCGTTCATGGACGATGTGCCGCCGGTGGCCGAGACACCCGCCGGGGCCGCTGGTCCGACAGGGACGGCGAAGACCGGGAACGCAGGCACCACAGAGGCCACTGCCACCACCGAACCGACTGACTAGGACCCGACCATGCGCGTTGCCGCTTTCGACTGTGGGACGAACTCCCTGCGCCTGCTCATCGCCGATGTCTCCGCTGACGGCACTCTGACCGACCTGCGCCGTGAGACTCGGATCGTTCGCCTCGGCCAAGACGTCGACGCGACCGGCGAGTTCGCTCCCGAGGCGCTCGAGCGCACCTTCGCGGCGGCCAGGGAATTCGCCGAGGTGGCCGCGGAGTACGAGCCGGAGAAGCTGAGATTCGTCGCCACTTCGGCCAGTCGCGATGTGAAGAACCGCGACGATTTCTTCGCCGGCATCTTCTCGATCCTCGGTGTCGTTCCCGACGTCATCACCGGCGACGAGGAGGCGCGTCTGTCGTTCCTCGGGGCCACCGCCGAACTCGGTGCCGCCGACGGCCCCTTCGCGGTCATGGACCTCGGCGGCGGTTCGACCGAACTCGTCCTCGGCACCGACGACGTCGAATCGGCCGTCAGCCTCGACATCGGATCCGTGCGCCTGACCGAGCGGCACATGCCCGTGGAGACCCCCGACGAGGAGCAGATCCGGACGGCGGTTGCCGATATCGATGCTCAGCTCGACCAGGCCGCGCAGATCGTCGACTTCTCGGCTCCACGCACCTTCATCGGCGTCGCCGGCACCGTGACCACAGTGACGGCGGGAATCCTCGGACTCGACAGCTACCAGCGCGAACGCATCCACGGTGCCCGCATCAGCGTCGCCGACATCGAGCAGGAGTCGCGCAGACTGCTGGCCATGGACCGCCAGACGCGCGCGGACCTGCCGTACATGCACCCGGGGCGCGTCGACGTCATCGGCGCCGGCTCCCTGCTCTTCGCTCGCATCGTCGCACGCTTCGATCATGCGGTGAGCGCCGGCGGCGGCGAACTCGGCATCCGCATCTCCGAGACCGACATCCTCGACGGAACGGCGCTCGATCTGGCGCTGACGCGGTCGTGAGAGCGGCGGCCAGACTCGCTGCCGTCACCGCCCTCGTCCTCGGGCTCGTCGTCGGCACCACGAATCCGGTCATCGCCGCACCCGAGGCCGGGCCCGGACAGTGGTTCATCAAGGACTACGGCATCGACAAACTGTGGAAGACGACCACAGGCAAGGGCGTCAAGGTCGCCGTCATCGACTCCGGAGTCAACACCGACCATGAGGATCTCGAGGGTGTGGTCAGCAAGGCCAAGGACTTCAGCGGACTCGGCAAGGACGGCACGACCCCGATCGGCGGGAAGACGACCATCCACCACGGCACGGCCGTCGCCGGTGTGATCGCAGGGCAGGGCGTCGGTGCAGGGCCGACCGGAGTCGCCCCCGATGCGAAGGTCCTCTCCGCCTCGATGTGGCTGGGCCCCGATCGGCCGAAGGAGTCCGGTTCGACCCGCGAGCAGGCCGATGAGGCCATCCGCTGGGCGGCCGACTCGGGTGCGAAGGTCATCAACATGTCCCTGGGCTGGGACGATCCGGGATGGCCGGAGAGCTGGGACAAAGCCTTCTCCTATGCCTATGAGAAGGATGTGCTCGTCGTCGCCTGCGTCGGCAACGCCTCCCAGGGTGCGACCCAGGCGTGGTCGCCGTCGACTGTGCCCGGTGTCATCGGGGTCGGCGGCTTGGACAAGAAGGGCAAGGTGCTCGAGGACTCCACCGCTCCGGGCACAGCGGTCGACCTCATGGGCCCGGCCGAGGACATTCCGATCCCGTACTACAGCGGCGGCTACGCCGAGGGACAGGGCTGTTCCTTCGCCTCGCCGATCGTCTCCGGAGTCGCGGCACTCATCCGGGCGGATGATCCGGACCTCAGCGCCGACGAGGTGAGGGCGAAACTGCAATCGGGTGCGAAATCGGTGGCCGGGCACAAGGGCGTGAGCAAGAAGGGCGAACCCGACCCGGTCGTCGGGTCGGGGCGCCTCGACCCGCAGGCAGCGCTCAAGGCCGCGGTGCCCGAAACCGTTCCCTCCGCCGAGGACGAGCTCAGCGACTGGGTGACGATGCACCGCCGCGGGGAGGCGGAGGCACAGGAGACCGAAACCGCGTCCCCGGATGAGACCGAGAGCCCGCGGGCCGTCGCACCTACCGACGTCGCCGCCTCCCAGCCGACGCCCGTTCTCGGCTTCGGGGTCCTCGCTGCCGGCGCACTGGCCACGGTTGTCCTCATGGTGCTCTCGCTGATCCTCTTCCTCCGCCGCCGACGCTGACGCCGGGGCCCGGAACTGCTCTGATCTGGGGCGTTCGAGCACTGTGGAGAAACAATTCGTGAAAGTTTTCACAAAGGTCTAGCATGGTCATATGGCACTCATCAGAAACTCGAAACTGCGTCCACGAATCCTCGTCGTCGGTGGCGGCTACCTCGGCCTGACCACCGCTCAGAATCTGCTGAAGAACCTCGGTCGGGGCGAAGCCACCGTCACCGTGGTCGACCCCAACCCGTACATGACCTACCTGCCGTTCCTGCCCGAAGTGGCAGCCGGCTCGATCGAACCCCGTCACGCTGTTGTGCCGCTGCGTCGCAACCTGCCCGGCGCCGAGGTCATCACCGCGAAGGTCACGTCGATCAACCACGCCGAGAAGTTCGCCACCATCGAGCCCGAGAACGATGAGGCATTCGAGCTCGACTACGATCACATCGTGCTGGCTGCCGGTTCGGTCGCTCGTGCGCTGCCGATTCCCGGCCTCAAGGAGAACGCGATCGCCCTCAAGCGCATCGAAGAGGCTGTGGCGCTGCGCGACCACTTCCTCTCCCGTCTGGCCGATGCTTCGCTGATGGAAGACGATGAGGAGCGCCGCAAGGCTCTGACCTTCGTCTTCGTCGGTGGCGGATTCGCCGGCATCGAGATTCTCGCCGAACTCGAGGACATGGTCCGTTCGGCGATCGCGCAGTACGAGACCCTGACCGAGGCCGACGTCCGCTTCGTCCTCGTCGAAGCCGTCGACCGCGTCATGCCCGAGGTCGGCGAGGCTCAGGCCCGCTGGGTCGTCGAGCACATGCGTGAGCGCGGAATCGACGTCTACCTCGAGACGTTCCTCCAGGACTGCACGGACAAGCACATCAAACTGTCCAACGGTGAGGAATTCGACGCGGACACCATCGTGTGGTCGGCCGGGGTCAAGGCGAATCCGCTGCTCATCGACTCCGACCTGCCGATCAACGAGCGCGGCAATGTCACCGTCCGCGCCGATCTGCGCGTCGAAGGCGATGACGGAGTCGTCGAAGGAGCCTGGGCAGCCGGCGACAATGCCGCAGTTCCCGACCTCTCCGGCGGCGGAGTGGCAGGCTTCTGCGTGCCCAATGCCCAGCACGCCGTGCGCCAGGCTCCGGTTCTGGCCGCCAATGTGCTGGCCGCGCTGCGCGGAGAGACCGAGTTCAAGCAGTACTTCCACAAGACGATCGGCACCGTGGCGGGTCTCGGCCTGTACAAGGGCGTCTCGCAGATGGGCGACTTCGAAGCCCGCGGGCTTCTCGCCTGGCTCATGCACCGCGCCTACCACGGCTACGCCATTCCGACCGTGGACCGCAAGATCAAGGTCTTCGGCAACTGGTTCTTCAATGCCGTCCTCGGGCGCGACAGCATGCCGCTGGCCGATCTCGACGTGCCGCGCAAGAACTTCGTCGAGGCTGCCAACTCGAAGCCGGTCCCGAAGAAGGAAGCCGCGAAGGCCTGATCTCAGGCACTGACAGCCGGGTGCCATCCGGTCGCAAGCCCTGATGAGGCGACAAGCGCCGGGATGCAGAAATGCATCCCGGCGCTTGTCCGTGTGCGCCCGGGTGCCGGCGACCGCGGACTGACTGGCACGGGCGCACGCCACCGGCAAGGTCGCGACGGAGGACCGGCCCAGTTGGCGCGACCGTCGGGCTCAGTTGGCGACGGTGAACCGGGAGTCGATGTGCTTCGGCTCGAGGATCTCATCGACCATGGCCACAGCGAAGTCCTCGGCAGAGATCGCATCGCCGGCCGGGACTTCCAGCTCGGTTCGGTAGGTGCCCGTGCGCTCACCCGGGGCGATCTCCGGGGCGGGGGAGATGAGCGTCCACGGCGAGGGGTTCGCCGCGCGCAGCAGTTCGAGTGCCTGCGTGCCGGTCTCCGATTCGGCCTTGTAGGCCGACGGGAATCCCGGGGTGTCCTTGAGCATCGTGTCACCGACGAACAGCGAGCCCGCACCGCCGACGACGAAGAGGCGTGTGGTGCCGCTGGCCTCCGCCAGAGTCGACAGGCCGTCGAGCCAGATTCGGTGGTCTCCGCCGGTGCGGCTCGGGCCGGTCGTGGACACGATGACATCGTGGGCATCGGCCATGCGCGCGTCGAACTCCGCATCGGCGATATCGCCGGCGAGCGAGCTGGCCGCGCCCGGTACCTCAGTGCCCGAACGAGTGATGGCGGTGACCTCGATTCCGCGGGAGGCCGCCTCGGCGGTGACGCGTGAGCCGATCATTCCCGATGCTCCGAAGAGTGCGATCTTCATCTTCTTCCTTTCTCGGCATTGCAGAAGCGATGCCCGATGAACGTCGTGTGCTGACAGACTCACAGTATCTTTGCGAAATCGAGTACCTCAAAGATACTATTGGGTTGTGACCATGAGAATTCGCTGGGAAGGTGATGCCTTCGATCCCGAATGCCCGACCCGAATCGTGCTCGACCGAGTCGGTGACAAATGGACTGTGCTCATCGTCGACGTCCTCGACGCCGGACCGAAGCGGTTCAATGAGATCCGCCTGGCCATCGGCGGAATCACCCCGAAAGTGCTCACCTCGACGCTGCGCTCCCTCGTCGCCGACGGACTCGTGACCCGAGAGGTCTTCGCCGAGACTCCTCCGCGGGTGGAGTACGCGCTGACCGAGCTCGGGCGGTCCCTGCAGGAGCCCGTTGCGGCGCTGCGGCGGTGGGCGGAGGCGAACGTCGCCGCGATCTCCGAGAATCGGGATCGTCGCGCAGCCGAGGAGCAGGCGAGTCCCGGTCGCGTCTGAGGCCGGGGGTGTGCGGGGCTCAGCCGCGGGTGAGGTCGCCGAGGACGGCGACGAAGTCTCGCAGGCGACCGGCGATCCGATACACGCGAGGAGAGCCCGAATAGACCCAGTTGTTCGTGATGATCGATGTGCTTGCACCATCAGTCGCCTGCTTGAACTCGTTGACATCGAGGCTCGCCTGCGTGTCGTCGATGAGGCGTCGGCGCAGGTCGTCGGTCATCTGTGTCCAGTGGTCGGCCGCTTCGGTGTCGATCTCGACCCAATCCCCGTGCTGCTCACGGCAGGCGAGCGGTCGAGAGGCGATGAGCCCGGTGATCTGCCGGCTCTCCCGGGCGTGATCGGCCGCCTTCGGGGCAGGGTCGACGGCTTCGACGATGACGGCCGGGCCCGGGAGAGCTGTCGAATCGTCGAGAGCTGAAATCCCCTGGTCTGCGAACCCGTCGATGCGCTGCGGTTCGAGACGTCTGTCGAGAAGAAGGATGGGCATGAGTCGATCATGCCCCAAACCCGGCCGGGAAGCGAGAGGGCTCGGTGACGGCTGTGCTGCGCCGCCCCGTCCCGACCGTCTGCACGGAGCGATTTTGCCCTCTCATGAACAGTGTTCAATAATGTCGATATGGATAGCTACTCGTCACTCGCTCACCGCGTGCTCTCCGGTGCCCCGGCCACTGCCTCCGACGCCCGGGCGATCCTGGCGTCTCCGAATGAGGATCTGCTCGACCTCGTCGCGGCCGCAGGCCGACTGCGCCGTGAGCACTTCGGCAATCTCGTCAAGGTCAACTACCTCGTCAACCTCAAGTCCGGCCTCTGCCCGGAGGACTGCAGCTACTGTTCGCAGCGTCTGGGCTCCGAAGCGGAGATACTCAAGTACTCGTGGCTGCCCCGGGAGGAGGCCAAACGCCAAGCGGAATTCGGCCTGGCCGGAGGTGCCTCGCGCGTCTGCCTCGTCGCCTCCGGACGCGGTCCGTCGAATCGGGACGTCGAGCGCGTCTCGGGCATGGTCGAGGACATCAAGTCCACCACTCCCGGCGTCGAAGTCTGCGCTTGCCTCGGATTCCTCAAGGACGGACAGGCGCAGCGACTCAAAGAAGCAGGCGTCGATGCCTACAATCACAATCTCAACACCGCGGAGTCCCATTACGCCGACATCTGCTCGACCCATACTTTCGCCGACCGTGTCGACACCGTCGACAAGGCTCGCGGCGCCGGGCTCTCTCCGTGTTCGGGACTCATCCTCGGCCTGGGTGAGACGGACGACCAGGTCATCGAAACGATTGAATCGCTCAAAGCCGTCGATTCCGATTCGATCCCGGTCAACTTCCTCATCCCCTTCGAGGGCACCCCGCTGGAGGGCACCAACACGCTGACCCCACAGCATTGCCTGCGCATTCTGTGCGCCGTTCGCTTCCTGTGCCCGGATCGGGAGCTGCGCATCGCCGGCGGCCGCGAGATGCACCTGCGCTCGCTGCAGCCGATGTCGCTGCATGTGGCCAATTCCCTCTTCCTCGGCGACTACCTCACCTCGGAGGGACAGGCCGCAGAAGAGGACCTCGACATGATCGTCGACGGCGGATTCGAGATCGTCGGCGCCGACAGCGCCGAACAGCTGCGCGATGAGCTCAAGGCCCACCGGGCAGCCCATCTGGCCGCATTCGACAATGCAGCGCCCGACGACGCGAAGGGCGCACAGACGCAGAGCGACGCCACGACTGCTGCCGGCACGGCGAGCGCACCCGCCTCGGCACCACCCGCAGCCAGCACCCTGCCGTGCGGCAAACCGCTGCCGCCCGTCGGTCACGAGGCCGACGGTTCGGGGGTCAGGATTCCGACGATCCGCCGCCGAGGCGCCGGAACGGAGCTCTCGCCCAATGCCTGAGCCTGCACGAGGTGAACCCCTGAGCACTCTGGAGAAGGACTCCGGGCTGCTGTGAGACCTGTTCCTGCCCCGGCCGCCTGGGCCGGAGGCCTCCACCGCCGAGGTCGAAGCATGGGTGGTGGAGGCCGAGAACCTCGTCGATGCGCACAGGGCTGGACTCGCCGGCATCGTCATCGGCTCGTGACCCGAACCTGCGGGTCGGCTCAGTTGCCGGATCCTCCCGCAGTGATGTGGCCGAAGAGCTCGGGCCAGATGTGTGCATTGCGGTACTTGATCGGGCCCATATGGGTGATGCGTGTGGCTCCCAGCTGACTCGGTTCATAGCGGCGCGGTTCCAGCTGGGCGTTGACATACCAGCTTTCGAGCTGCCTCGTGGCAGGTGCCGACATGGTCTCGTCGTCGGTGAACGAGATGCTCGTCAGCGGGATCGTCAGACTCGCGAAGCTGTCGGCGAATTCCGGATGGATGTCGAGCATGTAGTTCGGCCGTTTGCACCAATACGCCCACTGCCGCATGACGGGAGCGGGCAGATCGCCGAGGATGCGCAGCCGCTTCCCCGGGAAGTAGCCGCGGATGCGCGTCGTCGTCGGTGCGATGGCGTACCAGAGAGCCGGCGCGAGAACCCGGTTCCTGCCCTCTGAGAGCTTCCAGTACCCGGTGCCGGAGCACAGGATCGTGGCTTGGGTGAGCTTGCTGTGGTCGGTGAAGGCGAGGAGTTGGCCGCCGAGGCTGTGCCCGACCCAATGCAGCGGGACCGAATGTTCGGTCTCGGCGACGTGATCGAGCATGACCGCGGCATCATCGGCCCAGGTGAGAATATCGGCTTCGACCTCTGCCAGGGGAGTTCTCGCCGAGGCTCCGTATCCTTGGTAGTCGAAAGTGTGAACGACGTATCCCTGCTGCGTGAACCAATCGGCGAGCGGATAGTAGTGACGCGCAGGGGTCGCCATGGCTGGGACCAGAATGACGGCACCGCGGACGGTGCCGGTATCGGTTGGTGCATGCCGTGTTGCGTTGAGCGGTTGTCCGTTCTCAGCGGTGATTTCGTAGTCGCGGCGTTCAGTGCCCATGGATGTCCTCTGCGGTCGGTGACGATTGCAATTGCGGGGCCCTAGAAGTGTTCGCGGACGGATGCGGGCTCTGTCGCTGGAGCGGGGGAGCCGTCGTCGACGAAGTGGCGTCGACTCTCCTCGGAGGTGACCTCGAAGAGTTCGATCAGCAGACCGTCGGGTCCGGTGACCATGGCGAACCCTCCTCCGGGCACCGCGGTGATGTCGGTGACATCACGACTGCCTGCCCTGAGCCGGTGGACCAATGTGTCCAGATCTTCGATGAGAAGACCGATGTGGTGGAACAGGTTTCGATCATGAGCGGGCGCGTTCTTCGATTCGAAGAGATGGATCCGTCCGGAGCCGATCCTGAGGAAGACGTTGCGATCACCGTCGATGCTGTCGTCGAAGACCACCTCGGCGTCGAAATGTGTGGTGAAGAAGTCACAGAATCCTCTGATGTCGGCGGTGACGAGGTGGACGTGGTGGAGATCGATCCTGACATCCGTGCTGCTGCCCTCGTCCTCGGCATCGGAGATCATCGTGACTCCTCGTCGGGACGGGCGGGTCGGTTCGCAGGGCTTTCGACAGCTGCGTTCATGCGCATGAGCATCACGACCACGGCCTCGGCGTTGCGGTCGTCGAACTGTTCGCCCAGTGCCGCCTTTTCGACGGCAAGGCCGAGAACAGCTGTCCAGAATCCTCGGGTGATGGCTCCGGGAGTTGCCCCTACCTGCCAGCCGGTTCTGATGAAGGTGTCGACCATGGCGGACTCGCCTGCGCGGTAGAGCTCCGCGGACGTGCGGCTGACGATGTCCTGCAGTCGCGGGGTGCGGCGGGCGAGGAGCATGGCCTCGGCGAACATCATGACCGGCCCGGATCCCGGACCCAGCAGGTAGGAGATGAGCGAACGGGCGTGTGATTCGGGCGTCTCGGTGTCTCGAGACCGGTCTTCGGCGCGCTTGGCCGTCCGGAGCATCGCGCAGCGTGCGGCTTCGACGAACAGAGCTTCCTTGCCTCCGAAATGGTGTGTGATCTGATTGGGGAACGCGTCGGCTGCTTTGGCGATGTCAGCGACGGACGTCTTGTCGTACCCCCGTTCGGCGAACAGGCGCGCGGCTTTTTCGATCAAGCGTGATCTGGTGTTCTGCTGTGTGCCGGGGGCGGCTGCTGCGGTGGTGGCAGTCTGCTCCGGTCCCATGATGATCTCCCTGCCTTGGGCGATTCTTCGAGCCTGAGATTGTATGCTACACAACTCTTGTATGGCACACAAGTATTTTCGCGCGCGAAGGCATTGCAACGGGTGGCAGGGCACAGTCGTATCTGACCGGGGAATTGCGGGTTTGAAGAACGCCGGTCTGAAGGAGTCGTCTTGCGCTTGCATCGCCGCAGGTGAGCGCTTGTTTCAGTGGTCCCCCCAGTGGGACTCGAACCCACACTGAATCGATTTTAAGTCGACTGCCTCTGCCGATTGGGCTATAGGGGGACGATCCAGAACAACTGTATCGGCAAACCGGCGACGCCGCGATCTGAGACGCGCTGCTGACGGCGCACAGTCGGCGCTAGCCTCGAGCCATGACGACGAGCCGCCCGAGCTTCCAAGCCTGGATGATCCTCGTCATCGGTGTCCTCACGCAGATGGCCGCCACCCTCGCGATCACCGGTCCGGCGTTCCTCATCCCGTATATGCACGCGGACCTCGACTTCACCCTGACCCAAGCGGGAACCGTTGCCGCAGCTCCTAGCTTCGGCCTCATCCTCACCCTCATCGCCTGGGGTGCCTTCGCCGACAGATACGGTGAGCGGCTGGCCATGACCTTGGGCATCGGCCTCACTGCGCTGGCCTCCGCAGCCGCGGTCGCAGTCGTCGACTCACCGGTCCGGATGGTCATCATCATCGCGGCCTCCGGGGCCGCCGCAGCATCGGTGAATTCCGCCAGCGGCCGTGTGGTCATGGGATGGTTCCCCCGTCACCGGCGGGGCCTGGCCATGGGCATCCGACAGATGTCCCAGCCCCTGGGCACCAGCATCGCCGCCGTGACCGTCCCACCGGTCGCCGCGGCCGGCGGATTCCCCGCCTACCTGTGGTTCGTCGCCGCCGTGACCGGCGCGTTGGCGATCGTCTGCTTCGCCCTCGTCCGCAACCCACCACCGCAGGACCCCACCCGCGCCGAGGTGGCCGATCTCGAACGCCGAAACCCATCCGAACCGGCGGCGACCGCCGACGATCACACCGAACACGAAGAGGCGGGTCCCACCTCGGCGGGGGAGGGCAGAGCGAAACCGAGCTCGGTGTTCAACCCCTACCGCGGCGATTCCTTCCTGTGGCGCATCCACGCCGTCTCCGCCCTTCTCGTCATTCCGCAGTTCGCCTTCTCCACCTACGGCCTCGTCTGGCTCATCGCCGTGCAGGGCATCGGGGCATCGGCCGCCGGCGCGATCGTCGCCGCCGCTCAGATCGTCGGAGCCCTCGGTCGGATGGTCGTCGGTGGGCTCTCCGACCGCACGGGTTCGCGAGTCGGGCTGATGCGCGTGGTCGCGATCGCGGCCGTGGTGCTGGTCGCGGCCATCGCGTTCCTGTCGCTGACGCAGACGCCGGTCGCGGCCGCGATCGTCTTCGTGCTGGCCTCGACGGTGTCGGTCGCCGACAACGGTCTGGCCTTCGCTTCCGTGGCCGAAGCCGCCGGACCACGCTGGTCGGGCAAGGCGATGGGTGCTCAGAACACGGGACAGTTCGTCATGTCGGCGCTGCTGGGCCCCGGCTTCGGTGCGCTCGTGACCGCGTTCGGATACCCGGTGTCCTTCGGGCTCATCGCTCTCGCCCCACTGCTCAGCCTCGGAATCATTCCACGCCGCGACATCGATCGCATAACCTGAAGTTCACCCCGGGCCGTTGAGCTGCCCGGGCCACGACACCGAGTCGACATCGGAAGGGGAGGGTGACGTGAATAACCTGTTCCAGGAGAATCTGCGGGAGTACATCGACAAACTCCGCCTCGAAGGCTATGCCGTCGAGGACAGTCAGACCACGGACCCGCACCTCATCGACCCCATGGGCCGAGCGGTCGAGACCTGGCGCGAGGGCTACCCGTACGACGAGCAGATGGACAGGGACGCCTACGAACTCGAGAAGTACAAGCTGCAGGTCGAGCTGTTGAAATTCCAGTACTGGGGCCAGGACACCGGTGCCAAGCACGTCATCGTCTTCGAGGGCCGGGACGCCGCGGGCAAGGGCGGAACGATCAAACGCTTCACCGAACACCTCAATCCGCGGGCGGCCCGCGTCGTCGCACTCAACAAGCCCTCGGACAGGGAAGCCGGCCAATGGTACTTCCAGCGCTATGTCTCTCACCTGCCCACGAGCGGGGAGATCGTGATGTTCGACCGCTCCTGGTACAACCGGGCCAATGTCGAACGCGTCATGGGCTTCTGCACGGACGAGGAGTACGAGACGTTCATGGAGCAGGCTCCCGTGTTCGAGAAGATGCTCATCGACTCCGGGGTCCATGTCACGAAGTTCTGGTTCTCGGTGACCCAGCGCGAGCAGCGCACCAGGTTCGCGATCCGTCAGATCGATCCGGTGCGGCGGTGGAAGCTGTCTCCGATGGACCTCGAATCGCTCGACCGGTGGGAGGACTACACGAAGGCCAAGGAGGAGACCTTCCGCCGCACGGACACCGACCACGCCCCGTGGATCACGATCAAGAGCAATGACAAGAAGCGAGCCAGGCTGAACGCGATGCGGTACTTCCTCAACCAGTTCGACTACGAGGACAAGGACACCTCGGTCGTCCACCCGGCCGATCCGCTGCTCGTGCGTCGGGGCCGCGATGCCGTTGATGACTGAGACGGCAGGCTTCGGCAACCGTCTGCCGACCGGCCCGCGGTCCGATCAGCGACCGGCCGCGGCTCGTCGACGAATTGTTGCCGGGTAGGAATCTGGTCGGTTCGCTGCGGGAGGATCCACTGCGAAATCCGGCGCTGGATCGCGGTGGATCCACCCGCAGCGAGCGCGGGAGGAGAATCTGGTCGGTCACGGGCAGAAATTCGGCCGGGTGGAAGGGGAAAGACCACCCGGCCGGAACCGTGGAGCGGGACTCTCACCCGCAGAGGAGCTGCCGATCAGCTGGCTTCAGGCTGCGGCTTCCTTCCGCGCCTTGCGCAGTGCGCGGCGCTTCTTGAAGCCGAGGAAGCTCAAGCAGAAGAGGATGATCGCCAGGAGCACGAACACGCCTCCGCCGGCGATGCCGGCATCGACCCAGAACTGCGGCGGGAAGAGCCGGATGAGCGAATCATCGGCGTAGAACTCCCAAGTGCCGTCGCTGAAGAAGAGCTTGTGGAAGTTGCGGAAGAAGCTGTCCCAGCCGAGCACGGCCACAACGGCGACAGCACCCATGAAGATGATGCTGAAGATCGAGCCCAGGCGCACTCCGGTGTGGATGCCCATGCCGCCCTTGCGGCACATGTAGAGGCCGAAGAGGACCGCGCCGATGATGCCGATGAGCGCGACCAGATAGAGCAGCGAGATGAGCCCCTTGACGTCGGCCATATGGCTGAGCTCATCGGAGATGAAGATCGGCTCCCCATTGGGCATGACGACGTCGGCGAGGTAGCGCCGGGAGTCGAAGTTGTGCAGATAGTCGATGACGTAGGTGGCGTAGTGCTCTCGGTCGGCGCCGTCGAAACCGAACTGATCGGCCGGGAATCCCGGGCGGAAGTACTCGAACTTGAGGAAGAGACCCGAGGCGACGAAACGCACGGACAGCGCCAACAGGACGAACGGGGTGGCGATCATGATCCAGATCGTGCCGATGACGTCGAGGACCGAACGGCGCTTCTCAGGCACTTCGGGCTCGCGGGCGTCGGTCGACGTCGCCGCCTTCGTCACAGCGGCCCAGTCCGCTTCACTCATCACCGAGGTCCGCGCATTCGCCGGCACCTCACTCATCTGACCGGTGTCGGTCGGTGAGGTCCGATCGGTGGCGCTCGTCGGCTGAGCGTGCGGATTCGTCGAATGGGCGGGCGCCACCCGGACCGGGCCCGTCGACGGGGTTTCGGTCGCGGAGTGCTTGGGGGCCTCCTCGGCGATGGGATCCGTGATCGGATCGAACGCCTCGGTGTCGGTCGAGGGGTCGTTGCCCGCCTCCAGAGGAGACGGCGACTGCTTCTCGGCAGCACTGGCAGACCCTGAACTCATCCGCCTGCTCAGGAGGTCTTCGGTCTCGTTCTTCTCGTCTCTGGACACACCCCCATTGTCAGCGACCATCATGCCCAAGCCGGGGAGGACACGCCACGGCCGCCGATTTCACCGCCCGGCGCCAGCACCGAGGAGGTCGGGCGGATCGGGGCTCCACGCGGCGGCGGGGACCGGGTCGGGCGGCCGCAGCGCTCAGGCGCCGGGGCGGATCAGCCGAGGAGGGCGGCGATGACGACGAGCGCAGGCACGGCGAGGACCGTGGTGATGAAGACCGCATCGCGCATCAGCGCCTCGGACTGCCGATACTGCATCGAATAGATGTAGACGTTCTGCGCCGTCGGCAGCGCCGAGGTGACGACGATGGCGAACAGGTCGAGACCGTCATAGCCCAGCAGAGGACCGCCGATGACCCAGGCCACGAGCGGTTGGACGACGAGCTTGGCGACCGTGATGTAGCTCAGCTGCGAACGGGTTCCCTTGACCGGCAGGGCCCAGCCGTCCTTGAGCGAGATGCCGAAGGCCAGCAGTGCGCCCGGGACCGCCGTCGCTCCGATCATGTCGATGGGTTCGAAGATGAACCGGGGCAGTTCGAAACCCGTCGCCGAGGCGGCCACACCGGCGGCGGCACCGAGGACGATCGGGTTCTTCAGCACTTGGAGCACGGCCGAATACCAGTGCGAGTCGTGCCGTTTCCTGCCCGAACCGTCGAGGACGGCCATGCCGATGGGAGCGAGGACGAGCAGTTGGAACAGCAGCACGGGAGCGACATAGCCGATGTCGTGGAGGACATAGGCCGCGATCGGGATGCCGAGATTGCCGATGTTGACGTAGCTGGTCGCCCACGCCGAGAACAGGGCCTCACCGGTCGAGCGGCGGCGGATCCAGCGGGTGAGGACGAAGAGGAGGGCACCGACGATCAGCGCCGAACCGCCGGTGGCGAACAGCGCGGTGTTGAAGATCAGCCCGAGATCGGTCTCGGACACGACGACGTAGAGCAGGGCCGGGGTGCCGGCATAGAAGACGAGCTTCGCGATGACCTGCTGTCCGTGGGGACCGAGCACCCCGGTGCGTCCGAGGACGAATCCGGTGAGGATGACTCCGGCGATGACGGCGAAGCCTTCGAACACGGCCAGCATGGGCTACTCGTGGTCCTCGCTTCCTGCGATGCGGTTATCGGTCGAGTCGGTCAGCGGATGTCGGCGGTCAGCGGATGTCGGCGGTCAGGCGCCGACTCACTTCGTGTCTGCGCTGTCGGAGACGACATAGGACGCGGCCGCGCTGACCGCACTGACGGCGAGGACTGCCGGCCAGGCGCCGATCTTCTTCGCCAGGGGGTGGGAGGCCCCGAACCCGCCGAGGTAGGTCAGGCTCAGCCCGGCAGCGGCAGGCCAGCCCTTCTTCGCATACCAGGACCGGGCGGCGTAGGCACCCGCCGCGGCGAGGACGACTCCGCCGAGCGGGCGGATCCCGGTCTCCCGGGCGGTGAGAAAACCGCCGACGAGTCCGACGGCGACGAGCGGGGCGGTGGAGACTTCGTGTGCATCCTTCATGCGTCCAGTTTAGGCACCGGCCCGGGAGGTCCGGACGTCGGTCTCACAACGAGGAACGCCTGATCGGAGTCGGTCCGGTCAGCTCAGGCTGATCTTGATCACCGAAGCGATGCCCAGAGCCGCGATGAGGCACACGGAGGTGGAGAGGAAGAGCACGGCCCACGGGCTCGGGCGGCCCCGCTCGGCCTGAATCGAGACCGCGCCCAAACGGTAGCGTCTGACCTGCATGGCGATCGCAATGATCGCCAGTGCCAGGCAAGCGACGAAGATGCCGATCGACCAGCCGTGGAAGACATTGATCCAACGAATGCCGATGAGGCTGACGACCGTCATGGTCAGGCTCGTGCGCAGCCAGGACTGAGCGGTCCGCTCCGGCTGCAGCGCCGGATCAGGGTGCGGCTGCGGCCTGGGCGGCTGGGCCCGCAGCGGCCGGGACCTGGGTGTCCGCGGTCTGCGGGGCTCGCGTCCGAGAGGAGGGATCACAGGAGACCCGCGAACACCAGCACCAGCAGGCCGGCCCCCAGCGCCGAGGCGAGACTGACGATCGGGATGATCAGCGGCAGAGGCAGAGAGGTCTTGCGCCGCATCGCCGATTCGATCCGATGCCAGCGGAAGGCGGCGCCGGAGGCGAGGACGAAGCCGATGACCATGAGCACGATCGACAGTGTGGCCCGCAGTCCGGTCGAGAAGATCTCCGAAGTGAACGCCTCAACCGCGATGCCGCCGCCGATGAAGGCCAGCGCCGTGCGGATCCAGGACAGGAAAGTGCGCTCATTGGCCAGGGTGAATCGGGGATCCGGGTCGTCTCCGTCGGGGAAGATCCGACGGGCGATCCGGCCGCGGGGGTCCTCGGTGGAATCATGATCGCTCACACCTCGAGGATAGTCGCAGACAATGGACTGCCGATGTGGAGGTCGAACGGAAGCATCGAATACGATGACTGACTGAAGACGATTCCCGCCGCAGCGATGCTGTTTCGTGAACTCCGCCGTCGTGGACGCAGAAGCGACAGTCAAGAGCCGCGACCGCAGATGAGTGAGCGGCCGATGACGAAAGCGAAGCAGCATGAGCGAGAGCACTCACGGACCAGACGGTTCGGGTCCCGGCGACTCCGCCGATTCGGGAACCGTGTCCGGGATCGAAGAGGCCTCGGGCCCGGCCAAGTGGAAGGTCATCGGGCCCGGGCTGGTCGTCGCGGCCACGGGTGTCGGCGCCGCCGACATGGTCGCGACCCTGGTCGCCGGCAGCCAGTTCGGGTACGGGCTGCTGTGGGCGGTCATCGTCGGCGTCATCCTCAAGATCGTGCTCGTCGAAGGCGCCGGCCGCTTCAGCCTGGCGACCGGAAAGACGATCTTCGAAGGCTGGCGGTCGCTGGGCCGCTGGACGACCTGGTACTTCGGGCCCTACATCATCATCTGGGGGTTCGTCTACGGGGCCACGGCCATGAGTTCGGCGGCGCTGCCTCTGGCCGCGCTCTTCCCAGGGCTCAACCTCACCGTGTGCTCGATGCTCATGGGCCTGGCCGGATTCGCGATGGTCTGGTTCGGACGCTACGCCGTGTTCGAGAAGATCACGGCGGCCCTCGTCGGCATCATGTTCATCACCGTCGTGGGTCTGGCGATCATCGCCGCACCGAACGTCCCCGACATGCTCACAGGCCTCGTCCCGATCATTCCCGAAGGCGGAGTGGTCTACACGCTCGCGCTCGCCGGAGGCGTCGGGGGAACCATCACCTTGGCCGCCTACGGCTACTGGCTGCGTGAGAAGGGCTGGCACACACCGAAGTGGATGCGCGTGATGCGCATCGACAATTCGATGGCCTATGTGATGACGGGGATCTTCGTCATCGCCATGCTCATCGTCGGCGCCGAGGTCGTCCGTGCCGCGGGCGTATCGATCTCCGCTGACGACAAGGGACTGCTCGACCTCGCCGACGTGCTCAAGGACCGCTACGGCGAGGTTGTGGGCGTTGGCTTCCTCATCGGCTTCTGGGCCGCGTCCTTCTCCTCGATCATCGGAGTCTGGAACGGCGTGTCCCTCATGTTCGCCGACTTCTGGGGCCATATGCGCAACAAGCCCGGAGGACACCCGGACACACTGACGGGCGGGAAGTACTTCAAGTTCTATGTGCTGTGGCTGACGTTCCCGCCGATGCTGCTGTTCTTCCTCGGCAAGCCGATCGGTCTGATCCTCGCCTACGGAGTCCTCGGTTCGCTGTTCATGCCGTTCCTGGCCGTCACCCTCCTCGGGCTGCTCAACGGCAAGAAGATCCCGAAGGAATGGGCGAACAAGCTGCACACGAACATCGCTCTGGCGATCACGGCAGGGCTGTTCATCATCCTCGGCGTCCAACAGCTCTACTCGGCTCTCGAGCCGCTGTGGGGCGGATGAGAGGAACACTGTGTTCATCCGGTCGTGATTGGGGCAGACTGAGAGCATGGACAGCGACGAGGCGATGAAGACTGTGCTGCGGAACTCCCTCAAGCGAACGCGAGAGACGCTGATGTGGAAGCTCGAGGGTCTGAGCGAACGAGAGCTGAGATGGCCGCGGACACCGACTGGGTTCAACCTCCTCGGCGTGGTCAAACATATGGCCAATGTCGAAACCGGATACTTCGGCGACACCTTCGACCGGCCCTGGCCACACCGGGACGAAGTGGTCTTCGATGAGGTCTTCGAAAACGATCCGCAGGCCGATTGGTACGCCACCGAGGCGGAATCCGCTGAGGACGTCCTCGACCTCTACCGGCGGGTCTGGGCCTTCGCGGACGAGACGTTCGACTCCCTGCCGCTCGACGCGCCGGGAAAGGTTCCGCATTGGCCGGCCCCGATGAAAGCGGTGACCCTAGGCCAGATCATGGTCCATGTCCTCGTCGACCTCACCCGCCACC
>Ga0209487_1000396_pt1 | contig 39988 bp, 41 predicted proteins | sample Poulit2012_FD_187524 | JGI IMG/M metagenome (GOLD analysis project Ga0209487, IMG submission 187524) | Agricultural soil microbial communities from Georgia to study Nitrogen management - Poultry litter 2012 (SPAdes) (version 2) | ecosystem: Environmental > Terrestrial > Soil > Agricultural land...
TTCTCTTTTAATAACTCAACCCTTTGGTCCATCTTAACCCCTCTTTCTTTTGGTTAATGTTCGTTATAGGAAATATTACTCCCAGATTATTAAACTCCTTTTTCACACAACTGAACCAAAAGATTCTATAATGTTTCGAAAAGAAAGTAGGAGGAATGAATGTAGGTGAGCGAAGTAATTGAAAAGTACATTGAAGAAAACATTTTCTTCGAAAGTGATAATTACAAGAAAGTATTTAGAGACGCAATGGAGTTCTTGGGAGTTGAAACCGAGGAGGCGCTCGATTCTTTTATGTCCCCTTCCTTAGCTGACTTCAATGATCCTCATTTAATGAAGGATATGGATAAGGCTGTAAAATACTTAAAAAAGGCCATTGATAGCAATAATCGGATCTGCCTGTTTGGAGATTATGATGCTGACGGCGTCACTTCGACAGCCTTATTTGTTCGGGTGTTAAGGGAATTAAAACACAATAATTTCTTTTACTTCATTCCCGATCGTCAAAAAGATGGTTATGGGATTAGTGAGGAAAACATACAAAAGGTTATTAAAAAAGCAGATCTCGTTATCACAGCTGATAACGGAATTCGTGAAATCGATTCACTTCACGATCTATCCGTTCCAGTCATCCTTACTGACCACCACGATCCCTTTGTCGGTGGTGAAGAGATTAAAAAACTACACAAGAACGGGAGAATCATTAAAGAAGGTGAACAATTAATGGCGATTCCGGATGTCGAAGCCATCATCAATCCCAAAAGGATCGACTGTGATTATCCTAACGAGTCGTTAGCTGGAGTCGGTGTCTTGTTTAAGTTATTCCAGGGATTATATAAAGAACTTGGTAAACCTCAAAAGGATTTATTACAGTTCTTAGACTTGGTAGCAGCCGGAACAGTTGCCGACCTCGTTCCACAATTCGATAAGAAATATCAAGATACCGAAGTTCGGTTAATGACTGCGCTAGGCATCCAGATGATGAACGAAAATCCTTCGGTTTGGGTTCAAAACTACAAGGCTATTAATCAGAAGGACACAATCGTGTTCGCTGATTTGGGGTTTTCATTAGGACCAAATCTAAACGCACCAAGTCGAATGGGTTCAGCTTATCCAGCGGTCACCTTCTTGATCGAGGATGACTTTGATTTATCCAGGGAGCTCGCCGCTAAGTTGAAAGATATTAATGAGGAAAGAAAGAAGTTGCAACAACGTGCCATTGAACAATCCAAAGACAGCATTTTTAAGACAGATAACGTGGTTATCACGATCCTTGATGAGGAATTTGATTCTGGGATTGCTGGACTTGTTGCTGGTTATCACGAAGGAGAAGAAAAAAGACCCTCTATCACATTTTGTCAGCGGGTTGTTGATGGGGAGAAAATTCTCACAGGTTCTTGTCGTTCGATCGATGGCGTGAGCATTATTAACGCACTTACCGAAACAGCCAAAGATATTGGACAATTTCGTTTTGGAGGTCACGATCAGGCAGCTGGCTTATCCTTAGAGGAGGAGAAAATTGATCAATTCAAAGAAAAAATCGATGAAAAACTTTCAGTTTATAACATTCAAGAATTAAGCCGAGAACTAGATTTCGATCTAGAACTTCCAATTTCTAAGATTGAACATAGAATTGTATCTTTCATTGATCAACTTTATGTTCCCGTTACTTTCGTTTCGAAAGAGAACACTATTTATTCACCACCTATGACCCTTCGAAACCCAGACTGGGCCAGAGTCTTTCTGGAAAAGGATGGGGTTAGATACCAAGCGATGAATTGGAAGAAAACCAAAGAGTTGATTGATAACTATCAAGCGGATACCGAATCCACAATTAGCGTAAGTTATCAGTTAAGTTTTTTCAGGGATGATATCAGCATATCCATTACTGAATTCAAATTTGATTAAACATTTACAATTTAAAAGAGGGCTTCTGCCCTCTTTTTTGAATATGAACCTTGAAATTATCGTTCATCAGGGAGATAATATTAGAAAGATAACATCTTCAAGAAAGGACGGATATTTTATGGTCGATAATGACATTGATAGTGTTTATTCAAGTTGTACGGCTTGCGGAGAAGATTTATCAGATAAAGATAAAGAGTATAATTTAAAGAAAGGCAACCCACATTTCCCAGTGTGTAATGAATGTATTGATAATTTGGCGAGAGATATTCAGGCTGAATGAAGTTACTCCAGGTCCTGTCGCCTAATGCATCTGGGTGCACCAATCTCCCTTAGATTTATCCGTGGAGGGCGTCAGCAAAAAAAGAAGAAGGAGTTGTTTAAATTGAGGAATATCAAGGAAATAATAGTTGAGTATTCAAATGAGGAAGAATTTAACAAGGAAGTCACAAGAAGGCTTAATAACTTTTGCTCCGTTTGCGATCGGGAACTGACAAAGGAACAGGCTATGGAGTCTCGTAGATTATTGCGGGAAGGAGACGGTCTGATCGCCCCAAGTTGTTATGAATGTAGGATGAAGAGGGATGAAGCTAGTGATACCTTTATAAAGTTTGTCGGTGTACTCAAACCTAAGAGCTATTATGTTCCATCAGACGAATAATCTCAAAAAAATTGCAAACATTTTAATTAACATATCTGAGGGTGGAACTCCCACTCATTCAAAAACCCGAGCTTAACAGCTCGGGTTTTTTTAGAAGCTTGGATCAATTAAGAATTGCCCCTCTGCTATTTGCTCAATTTTGAAATCAGCGAAATGTAGCGCTCCAGTAATAATATCCAATATAGCTCGTGACTTGTCGATTTCTAAGTCATTTAACATTACCATTATAACCTGGTTGTTTTTAAGGTGGTTGATAACAATAAAAGCATCATTTTTGACTAAAGGTTTCAACACCTTAACTGTATTACTCTCATTAGCAGTAATTTTACTATCTGATAGAGCTGAATTATCAATCTCATTGCTTTCTCTCGTTTTTACTCTTCCTGTTGGTTGGCTTTGGTTACTACTCACCTCTCTCGATGATCTCTGCTCACTCTCTTTCTTTCTACGTTCCAAAATCTCCCTCCTGATTTGATTTTCCTTTCGTTTTACTTCCTCTTCCCTTTCCTTTTCGATATTAGGACTAAGTAATGATTTAAATGTTTCAGTGAATGTTCTTCGCTTTTCACTCATTAAAAATTCCCTCCTGTGTTTTATGGATTATCTCTTGTGGCTAAATATTCATTCAAACTTTAAAAACACCTTTTCGTTTTTTGGTTTTTGTGGCAAAAACAAAACACCTTTAATTATTTCTTTTTTGAAGAAAAACAATATATTACTATTTGAATGTTTCAGTATATAGAAAGGTGGTTACTCAATGGAGTCTTTTGTACCAGGTGTTTGGCAAGAAAAAATAGATGTGAATGACTTCGTCAACCTGAATGAAAAGGGGGATCTTTTCATTGATGGAGTTGACTTAGAAGGTGTAACAAAGTCACTTCAGTCGCATTCAAAAGTGTCTTTTGAAGAGAGGCTGTTATCAAAAGAGTACATTCAAGAATCTATTCAGAATTTCGATATAGACGATGTTAAGTTCAATTTTTCTCTTTCGGAACCAAAAAGTTTTGGATATTTCTTCCGTACGGGGACAACAACAAATATTAGAGGCTCCTTGGATATAGGAATTGTCGACCGAAATCTCGAAAAAGGGATTCCTCCGTTGTATTTTCCGGATATCAGGCAAATTCCCCTATATGGATTAGATAGGGTTATACAAAATAAAAGAGAAGAAATTAAAGATCTTGAACAAATGTTTCAAACTAATGAATGGATAGACGAAAAGGTAGAAATACAACGTGAGTTAGATGAGCTTGTTTCTTTGAGAAATAACCAGAATATACCTAGAGGACCAGCCACCGATCTAGTAGAAATATTAAATTCTTTTTTAGAATTAATTATCGTTAATATTGGTGAGAACCCTAAGGTTACTTTTCATTTACCCTCTCTCTTAAATTTCATTAACATTTTTTTAGAAATGAACGTTAGACGTAACGACTTAGAGATTGTTGATGCGGCACACTTAATTTTCGAATTCTATTCAAAACTGTTTCTAATAAAAGAAGAGCTGTTGGCAGAACATAATGTAGACTTCCTTATCGTTGAGACGATAAACTTATCTCAACCAAACTTAGTTCTTTATCTGTTTTTGAACTTTTTACTCATCCATAAGCAAACAAATGTTCATCTAACGGTCTTTTATTCACACAGCGGATTCTCTATGTTCAAGGAAAAAATTGAGAAACTAATGAAGATGGGAGGGGATGTGAATTTTGAGAATATAGACACCCTTAAGAAGAAGAAAGTGCCTTCGATGTCTCATTTGAAATTCCCTTATATATCTGATACCGATGTCATACTCTATAATAAACCTTTTGATTTCGAAAAAGTTCTTTATTTAGCTTTAAATGGAGGGAAGGACGTGTGGACAAATCGAAACATCCAACCTGTTTACGTGAAATTTAAGGATGATGTGATACCTATAGATAAAATCACAGAAGAGTTTACTCATATGGTAAGCACTGCGCTTACTTCATTTTCAGAAATTAACAATTTAACAATGTATCTTGCGGATAAGTATTTCTACCACCCTCTTCGTTCGAGCTTAAAGAAGAGAGATAAAAACTTTAAATTTATTTACTCCTTCTCAGGAATAGAGTACGTCGCCAGGATATTCGCTACTCTAGACATCGGTAACTACGAATTGGTTCGTGACGGATCGGGTTTTATAACAGATATATCAATTCGCCAAGATCCAGACATAGAACTTGTTAATGATTATATTTATAGGATCGCAATAATCATACAAGAGGAATCTGAACGCCTCCCCCTCTATCAAAGTGGAAGAGCATACATTCATTGTTTTGTAAACGAAATCATTGATGAATTAATTGATGCAGATCTAAGTCTCCCTAAAATCGGAGAAAGATTTTCCTTCAAAAAGGAAAGTTCAGTTGATAATTTAACTGAAATCGAACAAATTTTCTCTTTAAATATTGACAGTTGTTAATTGGTTCAATGTTTTTTTACATAAAACTTCTTTTTATGTTTAAAATCATCTTAAGCAAAGATGAGAAAGGAAGAACAAAATGGAAAATATAGAAAAGCTGAAATACAGGGTTGATGCATTAGTTCAAGAGAGTGACATCTCCGCCTCTTACATATTCGAGAAATTGTTCACATCAAAAGAAGCTATGGAACATAAGTTTCCTGATAAATTTCCTCATATGTACAAAGGTGAAGATTTAAACTTTGACAGAAGGGATCGAAGAGCTGAGCACTCTTTCTGCCCTTTTCACGGCAACCAAACAACGGAAGGTAGTGCTTTTGCGATATTTAATGATAATAAAGGATTTTTCTGCTTTAACAGTGATTGCCTTTATTCTGGACGACCATTAAGCGTCATTGAATTAGTGATGGCTGCTTTCCTAGATGTCGATATTTCAAGATTATATGATCTTGATTTGTCTAGCAAAGAGTTTCTTGAGGCTGGTAAGATTTTAGCTTCGATTCTCGGGAAAGAGCTTGGAATCACAGAGAGAATGTTCGACCAAAAGGTTGTGAGGGACCCGATTGATGAAATATACTATGACGCTGCTGATTACTATAACTTCCTCAGTAGTAACAAAGTGTATTCTAAAAAATTAAAGAAATTCCTCGAGGGCCGTGGTTTTCAGTATGGAAAATACACATTAGATGAACTCATTGAGAAATTTCAATTAGGGATCACACCTTTTAAAAACGATATGCTTTATAAGTACCTCCTGGACAAAAGACACCATAAAAAGGAGGACATTTTAGAATCCAAACTTTGTATTGAGCGTAATGGTAAAATCATTGATTTCTTTTGGGATCGGGCGGTAGTCCCCTACAATCACAACGGTAAGATCGTTGGGTTTTATGGACGAGCACTAGATCCTGATGGTGATAGCCGATGGCGGCATATGAGGCTTGAGGGAACTGTTCAAGTTCCTAATGGAATCCATCATATATTGCGTTCAGAAGAATTCATCTTAACTGAAGGAGAGTTTTCAAACATTGCAGTTAAGGCGATGGGTTACGAAAACGCAATGGAGACACGGGGTACTAACGGACTAAGGGATGAACACATCGAGCTCATTGAGCGTGTTAGAAATCGTAATCCTCAAATGTGTAAGAAGTGTTACTTTGCCTTCGATCCGGATGAAGCTGGAGAAAACAGTGTCATTAAGTTAGGGGAAAAACTCATTGACATTGGTGTCGAGGTTAAAGTTATCAGACTACCTGATGGATTGGATCCAAACGATCTCTTAACAGAATACAAAAAGAAAGCACCTGACGTATTTGAGGATCTTTTAAACGATGCTCTAAGTTATGACGCTTTCAAAATTGTTAAACAGATCAACGCAGAAGATCCAAGAAATCCATCCGAATTACGGATGACGATCAATAGACTTTCGAAAGAGATGAGAGCGATTGATCGACTAGAGAGGGCGATTGTTGCTGAAGAAGTTGTTTTATTGATCGACTCTCTAATACCCAAGGAAAGACTCAGAAGCTTTCTTTTTAAATACTGGGTAGATAAATAATTTAGATGGGGAGGCACTTAATGTGCCTTCTTTTTTTGAAATAAACACTCTTTTCTATATAGTTCCATAGACACAGTTGGGAGGTTTTATGATGAAGAGAATTATGAAGCGTGATGGTAAAATTGTTGGCTTCAATCCAAATAAAATCAGAAACGCTATTGAACAAGCAATGTTGTCGAGTGGTGAGGGGAACCACATTTACGCTAAAAAAGTTACACCTACAGTTGTGGAGCAATTAAACAAAGAATTCAGAGACGAGGTTCCACACATAGAAGACGTCCAAGACGCCGTGGAGGTATCTTTGATGAAGCTCTCTCTTTTCAAAACAGCTAAGAGTTATATCTTATATCGTGATCAACAACGGAGAATAAGAGAAAAAAAGAAACGCCCTAATTAATTGGGCGTTTTTATTTTGTTAATAATGTCTTTTGTGTCTGCGATAACTTTTTGCAATTCTTGTGATGCATTAACTCTATATATAGGGAAATCCACCTGTTCGTAATATTTTTCATAACCTTTGATTGTTGCGCGGTGAAATTTCTCCCCCTCTTGATCAAGTCGATCTGACTTCATTTCTTTTCTTGCTTCCATTCTTTCTTTTGCTATATTGTATGGTAGCTCTAAGAAGATCTCGGCATCTGGCATAATCAGTTCGATGTCTTTGTGCGCTTCCTTTATCTTTTCAAAGCCTACTCCTCTCGCCTCTCCTTGGTAGGCCTTCGAACAAGAATAAGATCTGACCCCTAAAATATTTTTTCCTTCTTTCAACTTTTTTTTGATTAATTCATTTGATTCTGCTCTTGCTGCAGCGAAAGCGTGCACCTCAAACATTTTCATATCTCCGTCTCTCAGTGAGCGCAAAGCCCTTTCAATAGAGATTCTCGCCTCTCGGATGACGCTCCTATAGATAAAAGCTAATTCCTCTCTTCTCTCTCGATCGGAGTCAGTGAGAATAGCTCGTTTAATTGCTTCTCCGTGCTTGGTACCACCAGGCTCTGAGAATGTAAAAAAGTTATTTTCATACAGAAAATTTTTGAGCCCCTCTTGGACAGAAGTTTTTCCTGTACCATCTCCTCCAGTGATGTTAATGTATATGTTACCCATTAACACACCCTCCTTTTTATTGTTATTTTTTTTGATTTTCCAATATTATAAACTATGAGGCTTTCGCTTAGGAAAAAAACACTTTTAAAACTAGGTATAAAGTAGTATAATATATGTGCTAGGGGGTTTTTTTATGGATGAAGGAAAAATCATTAACATCAATGATAAAAAAACTGGAGAAATTATTGAAATCACAGAAGACGAAACAATCTTGTTTTTCCAGGGCGAAAGAATTAACCTCAAGAGCTTGCTGCTTGCAGGCGAAACAACAGACGGCGAAAGAGTCGTCATTTCAAGCGGAAACAGCTTAGATCAATCGATTCTCTTAAAAGAAGAACTTGTATTCGCTGTTCAAAAAGAAATGGAGAAAAGATACGAGGATTGATTGCACAACAAAAAAACGAAGGGTGAATCCTGGCTCTTTAATCGGACCACCCTTCTCGTTACATATTTTTTTTCGGAAGAGGGAGACCCCCTCTTTTTTTTAATTGTCTTCATCGATTTTATATTTTAGCGGCTTTTCCATCTGTTCCAAGGGTACTGGGGTAGGCTCTCTTGGTGGCAAAGGTGTTAAAAAACCTCTTACCTCTTTGATTGCGTGATAGGCGTTTTGGGTGAGCACCATATTTATAAAAACTGTACGCTTATAAATAGGCATCACTTTATTTCTTTTGGTCCCGTTCTTGTAGGTGACCTCTTCCATTGGAACGAAGACGTCTCGGATAATGCCCTCCCACTTTTCTTCTTCCATCAATTTCTTAATCTCTTCAACAACTATGTATTCATATCCACTCATTACGGCGCAAACAAACCAACCATTTCTTCTTTCAAGTTCATCACTTGTTGGCAAATAAATCACTCCTGTTTTATTTCTGTTTTCTATTTTACTATTCTTTCCTCAGACCCCTTTCTTTTTTTCACTTCCTCAAAAACACTTCTTTTTGGACGATCAGATAAAAACAAGTATAAAACCCTCGTTTAAAAGAAGGGTTGTTGTTTTTTACCTTAAAATTATTCAACAGAGTTATTTAGAGAGGTGATTTTGTTGAGTAATCATAATCAGTATGGAGAAGACCAAATAGAAGTTTTGGAGGGTCTTGAAGCTGTTAGGCTACGTCCAGAAATGTATATTGGCTCTCGTGAAGAACAAGGCCTTCATCATTTAATTTGGGAAATTCTAGACAACAGTGTTGATGAACATATGGCTGGTTTTTGTGACGAGATCAATGTGACCATTCACGAAGACAATTCTATTACAGTCCGCGATAACGGGAGAGGAATTCCAGTTGGTATCCATTCAAGCGAGGGGATTCCAACATTGGAAGTTGTTCTAACCATTCTACACGCTGGAGGTAAATTCGGTGGCGACGGTCCTTATAAGTCGTCTGGTGGGCTTCACGGCGTGGGTTCAGCTTGTGTGAACGCACTTAGTGAAGAAATGAAGGCGATTGTTCACCGGGATGGAAAAGAGTATCAAATGTCCTTTGAGAAAGGTGTTAAAACAAAGGATTTAGAAGAGACTGGTGAAGTTCCGGCAGATCAAACGGGATCGTCTATTTGGTTCAAGCCAGATCCAAGCATTTTTGTTGAGACAACAGAAATGAATTATGAAACCATTCACGATCGGTTACAAGAGTCCGCCTTCTTAAATGGTGGTTTGACGATTACGTTGAAGGATGAACGTGACAAGGAAAAGAAGGATGTAACCTTTCATTATGAAGATGGCATCAAAAAGTACATCGAGCTGTTAAACAAAGAGAAGAAACCCCTCACCCAAGATATCTTTCATTACAAGGAGATAAAGGATGATACATTTGTAGAGATTGCCATTCAGTACACTGACTCATTTGAAGAAGAGGTTGTCACCTTCGCCAACAACATCAAAACAGATGAAGGTGGAAATCACGAGACGGGCTTCAAGTCCGGCGTTACAAATGTCATTAGCAATATTATTAATAGTCAAGGGTTAATTGACGAAGGAGAAACATTAACCGGTGATGATGTTCGCAAAGGGATGACGGCCATCGTTTCAGTGAAGTTGCCCGACCCACAATTTGAGGGACAAACAAAGAGTAGGTTAACAAATGCTGATGTTAGGCGCGTTGTCAGCTCGATCATTCGTGAAGAGCTCGAGAAAACATTTGCAGATAATCCTAGATTATTAACTCCAATCACGAATAAAATTATCCACTCTTTCAAAGAGAGGCTCGCTCTCCAGAGGACAAGGCAAGCTATTCGAAGAGAGACACGACGAGATGAAGGTACATTTACCCTTCCTGAGAAATTAGCTGATTGTAAGCAGTCAACTCCTGTTTCAGAACGCGAGCTCTTTATTGTTGAAGGTGATTCAGCTGGAGGTTCTGCAAAAATGGCTCGCTCTAGCGAGTTCCAGGCGATACTCCCCCTTCGAGGAAAGGTCCTCAATGTCCAAAGAGCTTCCGAAGAAAGAGTGTTTAGTAACCAAGAGATCGATGACATACGAACTGCCATCGGAACAGGTTTAGGGGAATATTTTAATTATGATGATTTAAGATATGACAAGATTATCATTATGACGGATGCTGATGTGGATGGCGCGCATATTCAAGTGTTGTTACTAACACTACTTTTCAATTATATGAGACCTTTGATAGAAAATGGTCACGTCTACTTGGCTCAACCTCCCCTCTATGGAATTGATGTGAGAAATAGAATTGTAGAGTATATTCTCGTCGAAGAGGAATTAGAAGAAGCTTTAAAGAGACATAACAATCCTACAGTTCAGAGATTTAAGGGTCTCGGAGAGATGGATGATAAAGAATTAGAAGAGACAACAATGAACCCACAAAAAAGATCCCTGCTCCGAATTGAAGTTGAGGATGCCGAAAGGGCAGCTCAAGTTTTCGATTCGTTAATGGGAAATGAACCCAAACAAAGACGTCTTTTTATTGAGGAAAATAGTCATAAGGCAACATTAGATATTTAATAAGGAGTTGATTTATGTTGAGTGAGAACAAAAATGTAGAAGTAGCTTTTCTTGAAGAAAGCATCCAAAGTTCATTCTTAGACTATTCAATGAGCGTGATCGCTTCGCGAGCATTACCGGATGTTCGCGATGGCTTAAAGCCAGTGCATCGTAGAATATTACATTCTATGAATGAACAAAGCATTCATTCAAATAAGGCGTTTTCAAAAAGTGCCCGTGTTGTTGGTGATGTAATGGGAAATTATCACCCTCACGGTGACAGTAGCATTTATGAGGCCCTTATACGTATGGCTCAACCTTGGAGCTTGATGGCCAATCTAACGCAGGTATCTGGTAACTATGGCTCCATTGATGGTGACTCAGCTGCTGCTATGAGGTATACGGGTGCCAGAATGAGCCCAATTGGCGAAATGATGTTAAAAAACATCGACAAAGATAATGTGGATTTTATGGATAATTACGATGGATCAAACAAAGAACCAACCGTACTCCCTTCAAAGTTCCCAAATCTTTTAGTAAATGGGTCCCAAGGGATTGCAGTCGGAATGGCCTCTAACATCCCTAGTCATAACTTGAATGAAGTTTGTGACGCTGTCATCGCTTACCTACATAACAATGATTTAACGACAGAAGAGTTGCTAGAGATTATGCCTGGACCTGATTTTCCAACAGGTGGGGATATTATGGGTGATGAAGGAATTAAGAAAGCTTATGAAACAGGCCGTGGGAGTATCAGGATTCGCGGACGGGTTTCTATTGAGGAGGAAGGTGGAGTTACATCGATTGTTATTCGGCAACTCCCTTATCAAGTTAACGCTGAAACTCTTCGAGCGAAAATAGAAGAGGTGCAAACAGCTTACGATGAATTCAAGAAAAGAAATCGTTCTAATCGAGCTAGGCGTTTCTCTCAAAAGATGCCTAATAAAGCCTTAAATTTTATTCGTAGGGATGGTCTGCACAATCAGACAGATTTTAACTCATCAGAAGATGATATTCGTATTGTGATAGAACTCATTGAAGGTGTAGATCCTAGAGTTGTTGTTAACCATCTTTTTAAGTACACACCACTTGAGTCAAGTTTTGGGATTAATAATACAGTTCTACTCCCGCAAGAGGACGGAACATCTTACCCTGCTCGAGTGCCGATGACTCGATTGATTTCAGAGTATGCTGAGTTTCAAAAGAAAGTTGTTACTCGTGAGGTGAGATTTGACCTAGGTGCTAGAAGAAACGAACTCTACTTTTTATCAGCAATGATTAAGGCACTAGATGAATTGGATGAGGTTATCAAGATTATCCGAGAAGCCAAGACGAACGAAGGTGCCTTAGAGGGCCTAATGGGATTGTTATCCATTGAGAAAGAACAAGCTCAGCACATATTAAACAAGAGAATTAGAACGCTAACGGGTGCACAACAAGAAGAAACTCGTGAGAAGTTCATCGAAACAGAGAAGGAAATCGAACGACTCGAAGAGATCTTAAACAATGAACAAATGGTAATCGACATTATTGTAAAAGAATTGACGAATATTAAAGAAAAATACGGACAAGAACGAAGAACAAGGTTGCAACCTCCTGCTGAGGATTTAACAGAACAAGACCTCATTCAAAATGAGAGCATTGTTGCGACTATCTCCAGGAATGGGTATATCAAAGCAACACTAGAAGAACGATACAGAACACAGAGACGCTATGGACGTGGTGTTTACGCAATGAATTTAGACGAAGACGACTACATCTCTCATCTAGAAATATTAAACAAGCACGATAGCCTCTTGCTTGTCACGAACCTTGGTAAAGTATTTAAAATTAAAGGTTACAATATACCAGAGATGAGCCCGAGAAGTAAGGGTGTTCACATTCACAACATCGTCCCCGGGTTGGAGGACGAGGAAAAAATACAGTCTGTAATTTCCATCAAAGTCTTTACGGATAAACAATACCTGTTTTTCTCCACTCAAAACGGAATTGTTAAAAAAACGGTTCTTTCCGAATACGAGAACATAAACAGGAATGGGAAAATTGCTCTCTTGTTAGATGACGGCGATCGCTTAGTCAATGCGACCTTAACAGATGGTAAGAGAGATATTATACTCATCACAGCTGGCGGTAAATCAATCACATTCAAAGAGTCAGATGTACGCGCTACGAACAGACGAACGCGTGGTGTTATCGGGATCAATTTAGATGAAGATGATAAAGTCGTATCTGCAGATATCCAAGAAAAGTTTGGAGACATCTTGTTTGTGACGAAGAATGGGATGGGCAAAAGAACCTCTCCTGAATACTTCAAAGTTCAAAATCGTGGAGGAAAAGGAGCAATCGCAATCCGAGTTACGGACCGCACGGGACCGGTTAAGGCAGCAACCTTTGTTACGGACGATGATCTCGTATACGTGCTCACTGAACTTGGCTCAATGATCCGCATTGAAGCCGCAAATATCTTACGATACAAACGTGATGCACAGGGTGTGGGTATCATTAATTTGAGGGATGATGATTCAGTTATAGTAGCTTCTAGAGCTTCTGAAGTAAGTAATGAAGATAACGAAAAGGACGATTAATAATGTTTAATAAGTTTATTGCCGCCCTGTCATTTGCTTGCTTGGTCGTTTTGTTCTCTTACCTGTTCTATCAAAGTAAATTCACAATTACTGAAGATCCACAAGTTCTAACTAAGGAATCTGCTTCTTTTGAAGATTCAGCGATTGTGTTGGTGGCTGAGGAAAGCAGCATCACAGGGAGGAAGAAAGACTTTGGTAAATTAGCTGATAGTCTCCGATTTTGGAGTATCGAAGAAGATAAGGTAAAGTTGCGCGAGGGAAATTTGCTACCTTCAGAAAAAACAGATGTCCTCTTTATATTTAACAGTGATGATAACATCTTTGAAAACCAGTCAAATATCGTTTCTGTTGATGAGTTCCCACACACATCTAGCCAAAACGATGAGGAGTTTCAATTGCTTGGAGCTAACGAAGACGGATCTGTTTTTATTAAACTAAGAGAAAAGGTAACAGAAATCAAACCTAATAAAACCTACCACGAATTTTGGTTTGAAGACTTCCTGCTTCGAAATATAAAAATCAGAAATGAAGGCCTTTATGATTTAGATGACTTTATATTATATTAATTAGTCCCCTGAATAGTCTTCGGGGGTTTTCTTTGTCTTTTTTTCCTTTATCTCGTTTTTCTACCTTAAAATGTAGAAAAAATTGACAAAGGGTGATTTACAAATGTCTATCGTAAGGATTGGAGCCTTTTCTGACACTCATTGCGGGTATAATGGCAATGCTAGTAGATACAATTCATTCAGGGAACTCCGAACAGATGCAACATTACCAAATGGCTTAAACGTCAGAACAGATGATGTTAATAAAGCTTTCAAACAATCAATCGATATTTTTATAGAAAAGGAAGTTGATTTAGTTCTTCACGCTGGAGATGGTATGAATGATTGGGGATATAAACACCCCTTCTATTTTAACTTTTATATGGAGCAAATTTCGAGGTTGTCACCTATTGAGTACATAGAGATAGCAGGCAATCATAACTTCGCTAAAAAGTCTGGTGTTGGGTGTGAATTGGAAAAGTTAGAGTTTTTAAATAACGTTCACGCTTCATACGAAGGCAAGTATGAAAAAGTTTATTACGATGATTTAAATATTATCGTTCACGCTTTACCTTCAGGTATCAATCGCGAATCTTTCAAAAAAGAATTCGACAAGATAACCAGGGAAGATGGGTATTTTAATATCCTTCTCTCCCATTGCGGAGTAACAGATATTGAATACTACGAAAAGTCCGAGAGCTCCTTGGTGCTAAATATCGAGGATATCAAACAAAAAGAAATGGACTTGGTTATTCTCGGTGATTACCACAGCTATACAGATTTTGGAGATAATATCTACTACCCCGGAGCAACCGAGAGATTCTCTTTTGCAGAAGCGAAAGAAACTCCACAAGTGTTAATTTTTGAAATTAATACAGACACAGGAGAATTTACACTAGACAGGAAGGAATTGGTTGTTCGGCCAATGTTTGATTTTTTCTATGATACTCAAGGGAAATCCTTAGATGAAGTTCACCAAGATCTTAAGAAGCTGTTGGCCGATGAGAAATTGAAAGACTCAATCGTCCGATTAAAAATCGCCGGATTAGATAAGGAACTTCGACACAAACATTTATTTTTAACCGACGATCTCATCACTTTAACAGAAAGGATGCTCATCTTTAGAATCGTTTTCGAAGATGTTGATAAAGACACCGGTGAAATTTTAAGCGTTGGAGATATAGACGTCGTTAGCATCAACGAAGGATTTGAAGAATTCATCCGGCAAAAAGAGTTTGATCAAGAGGTAGATAAAGACAAGTTAATAGAGCTGGGGAAAAAATATCTTAAAGAGGCAATGGAGGCCTAAAGACCTGTTACAAACTCAGGTCTCCTTCCCTCCTTCTAAAAAAACTGATAAGGAGTGCATTCGATTGAAACTACTAAAGCTAGAAGGTGAGAATTTTAAGCAATTCAAAAAGCTTGGTCCCATTTATTTTCCTGATAAAGGAATTATTGGTATCACAGGTTTAAATGGATCCGGGAAAACAACCATCTTTCACGCAATAGAGATGGCTCTCTTTGGTCAAGTTTCGGGTGTGAGGATGTCCGAAATTAGGAATAAAGACGTTGGAAATAACCGTTGGATCGTTTCACTTACATTTGTCTTTAACGGCATCCAGTACAGAGTTGAACGGCACGAAACAACAGCCAATTCGGTTTTATATGCCAACGGAGACCTTATTCAAACAGGTCAAACAGCCGTTAGTGATCACATCGAGAACAACGTACTCAGAATGGATCATCAATCCTTTTTGAATGCATTTTACGCTAAGCAAGATGAGTTAGACAAACTCAGTGAGCTTAGAGATGGAGAGAGAAAGAACTTGCTTTCTAAATTGCTCAATATTGATGACATCGACAAGGCTTTACAGGCTTCTAGGAAAGACAAAAACAAATTGGACATCCAGATTAAAGAGATGAAGAGACACATCAAAGATGCCAAAGTCTTGGTAGATTCGAAAGAGGCAAAAGAAAAGAAACGAAAAGACATCAAGAAAATACTTCAGAAAAACAAAGAAGAAATAAAAGAAGTAGAGATAAAACGAGAAAAACTAAAAAAAGTAAATGAAATCCTCTCCAAAGAAAAAGAAATCTACAATCGATTAGTCAACCAAATAAAAAACACGAAAGAAAGAATCAAAAATCAAAGTAAGTTATCGAACAGGCTTGCAAAAGACGTTGACGAATTAGGGAAAGTGCAAAAGAAATTAAAAGGAATGCCAACGATATTATCTGCTATTCCCGAAAAACAAAAATTCGTTAACGAACAAGAGGAAATTCACAACTCTGATGCTGAGAGGAAAAGGATTGAAAATCGCATCAAGCATCAAAAAGATAAAGTGACAGCCCTAGAAAAAGATTTGAAAGGAGAAGATTTAAACAGGTTGCAAGAAGGACTTGATAGTATCACTAAGGCTGTCGAAGACCTCACGAAAACTATCCAGGATCTAAACATCGAAATTTATGGGTATTCAACCGAATCTGAACGCATCAAAGCTGATGGAAAACTTATTAGAAAACAAATTAATGAAATGAAAGAACTAGATAAGAAATCAGATTGCCCAACTTGCGAACAGGAACTTAGCACAGATCATATTAGATTGGTTATCCAGAAATACAAAGCGGAATTAAAAGTGTTAAGTGATAAATATCGAAGCAATGAAAATAAACTCAAGTCATCAAAGAAGTTGTTATCACAACAGCAAAATCAATTAAAGAATTTGAAAAAAAGGAAAAACAAAGGCCAAATCTACATCGAAAAGGTGACGAAGATATATAACAAAATATCAAGCGAAAAGAATGTTTTAAAGGGGTTTCAAGAAGATCTTGAAACTTGGAAGAATAATAACAAAAACACTCATTTGAAGATGATTACAAAAACAGAACTCGAAGAAAAAAAGAAAGAGTTAAAAAAACTACAAGAGAAAGAAGCATTCTATAACGCAAACAAAAATCGAGTCGAGTCACTTCCGGATTTATATCGAGAATTAGACGCGGTTAACAAGGAAATCAATGTCTTAAATAAAGAAATGAAAATAGCTGAAGAAAACAAAAAAGAACTCAACTTTAATCCTAAAGCTTTAAAAGAGAATGAAAAAGAAATAGAAAACGTAACTAAAAATATCGAGTTATTAAAAGAATATAGGACGGAAAAAACTATCGAACTTGCAAGAGTAGAACAAGAGCTCAAAAGAATTTCATCGGACATCAAAGAAAACAGTAAACAAACTATAGAACTAGAAGAACGAACAGAGAAGTTTACAAACTTGCTGTATCTAGATAGTGTTTTTCAGTCATTTAAAATCGAGAAATTGGCTGAAATTTCACCAGCGATTTCAAATTCAATGTCTAATTTATTAAGCTTCTTAACAGACGGTAAGTATGACGCTGTTGAGTTAGATAAAGACTATAATGTCTTTGTTTACAGGCACGGTGTCCGACAACCTCAACGTATGTTTTCAGGGGGAGAAAAGAAATTGATTTCTTTTGCTCAAAGATTAGCCATTTCCCAGATCATCACACAACAAAGACAGACGAGTGTCTTTGAGTTTTTAGCATTAGATGAGATCGTCGGATCTTTAGATGAAAACCGACGTTTCGTTGTGCTCGACTCTCTGAACCGTTTGAACGATATGTTTAAGCAGATCTTTATGATTACCCACAATGAAGAACTTAATATATCGTTCGATTATAACCTTAATATCACCACAGACATAGAGGGATTCTCTAATGCATCTTGGGCTGAAGAGCCAGAATTAGAGAGTGTTAAAAAGTCTGTGATTATATAAACTTTCAAAAGAGCTACGTGTCGTAGCTCTTTTTTCTATGGAAAGGAAAGGAGTTGTCTAATTTAAAATGAAAAACATTAGTGATTCCGTTTAAATAGAGAAAGATCGTTCGTTTGATCTTGAAGGGAGATTTGAGCATTTTATGAAACATTCTATCAATCAGGAAAGACAGCAACACATTAACGAAGGCTATGAATCCTTAGCGATTACCGGTGGCAATGAATTGAACGGGACGGTCAGTGTCCAAGGTAGCAAGAATGCAACATTACCTATATTATCAGCCTTGCCTTTATTGGAGAAGGCTACAATCTACAATGTTCCAGAGATCACTGATGTGTTTGATATGATCGAGATTTTAGAATACATAGGGTTAGATATTACTTTTGAAAACGGCACGATCACTTCAATTAACCGAGGTATTGAAAACAACTCTATTCCAGAGGATTTTACGAGCAGAATAAGAGCCTCTTCTTTATTTATGGGCCCTTTATTATCTTTATCTTCAGAAGTCACTATTGGTGTACCTGGAGGATGCTCAATAGGTTCTAGACCTCTCGATATTCACATTGATGGTTTTGAAAGACTTGGTTCAGAAAGTGAAATTAATTATGGCCATTATCAAATTAAAGGAAGACCAAAAAGTGGTGAGTATACACTTCCCTTCCCTTCTGTTGGAGCTACCCAAAACTTAATTTCTTATTCTGTCCTAGGAAAAGAAACTGTTGTTTTACATAATGTAGCGATTGAGCCAGAGATATTAGACTTTGTTAATTTTCTGGAAGCTGCAGGTGCAGACATCACCGTTCACCCGACTAAGAAAATTATTATTAATGGTGTGGATAAATTAAAAGAAGTTGAATATAGTGTGCAACCAGACAGGATCGAAGCCTTCACGTTACTTTCTGCAGGGCTTGCAACAAAAGGAAAAATTAAGCTAGTTGATTGTGTGCCCGAACACCTCTCACTCCCTTTGCAGTACCTAGCATTAATGGGAGCCAACATATTCACGGGCAGAGATTACATCATTGCTGAATATGTTCAACCGCTAAAGGGCATCAAGCTTGAAACAAGTGTTTATCCAGGTTTTCCTACAGATTGTCAGCAGCTTATATCAATTTTGATGCTAACAGCTAGCACATCTTCATTAATTACTGAAAATGTGTTTAATAATCGCTTCTCTCATTTGGATGAAGCAATAAAGATGAATGCGGATGTAGAGTACAAAGATAGCGTAGCTTTTATCAAACCTTCGTTATTAACTAGTTCATCTGTTTCTCCACAAGACTTGAGAGGTGCTGCTAGTTTAATTGTTTCCGCGTTAGCAGCTAATGGCACTAGCTATGTTGATAATATCAAAGATTTAAATAGAGGGTATGAGCGTTTAGTGGAAAAACTTCAGTATTTAGGTGCCGACATTACAAAAGTTTGAATTTTCCCCTTATAAACCTTGCGCCAAAGTGATCCTTGGGCGTATAATCAAGTAGCATTAGCTTGAAGGGGTTAAAAGTTTCTTCTTCAAAGGTAATGTATCGGGTGTTAGGGCGCATAACCAAAGCCGTAACTCAAGGGTTCGATCTATTCCCAAAAAAACAGATCACCACCGATAATTGGTGAAAAAAATATTTGGAGGTATTTACATATGTCATTTGATTACTCAAAGAAAGGCGATGTTGTTCGAGCACTCGCTAAAAAGGCAGATGTCACGAATAAGGTTGCAGAAGATGTATTGAACGCCTATCAAGACATTGTGAAAGAAAGCCTACGGGAAGAAAATCCTGTTCGCATTATTGGTTTCGGGGAGTTCTTCGTTCGTGATCGAGCAGCACGTCAAGGACGAAATCCTCAGACAGGTGAAGCTATCACGATCCCAGCAGGGAAAACATACGGCTTCAAAATGTCTGATGCTTTCAAACGAAGCATCGAAGGGTAATTAACTACAAAAAAACCGCCCATTTGGGCGGTTTTTTTATTCTTTATCGATTTTTTCGTAGATCTTATCTAAAATCTCAGTCTTGATGTCCTCATTTTCTTTTAAGAACACTCTTGAATTTTCGGCTCCTTGACCCAGTCTGGTTTCTCCATATGAGTACCAGGCACCACTTCTTTTAATAACCCCTAGTTCTTCCCCCATTGTTAATATTTCCGACTCAAGGGAGATTCCTTCACCATATATTATATTAAACTTTGCCTCTTTAAAAGGGGGGGCAACTTTATTTTTAACAACTCTCACCCGGGTTTCGTTACCGACAACATCATTTTTGTCTTTGAGTTGGGCTCCCCTTCGGATATCTATTCGAACAGAGGAATAGAACTTAAGTGCCCTTCCACCAGATGTTGTTTCGGGGTTCCCAAACATAACTCCTACTTTTTCTCTAATTTGGTTAATGAAAATGGCGATTGCCTTTGATTCGCTTAAGTATCCAGCAATCTTTCTCATTGCTTGGGACATCAATCGTGCTTGGAGGCCGATTTGTGCGTCCCCCATTTCTCCTTCTAATTCAGCTCTTGGAACAAGCGCCGCGACTGAGTCAACGACAAATATATCGATGGCTCCGGAATTAATCAATTCTTCGGCAATGCCCAAGGCATCCTCTCCAGAGTTTGGTTGAGCGAGGAGTAAATCCTCAATATTTACACCTAATGCTTGAGCGTAATTTACATCAAGGGCGTGTTCTGCATCAATAAACGCTGCCGTTCCACCTTGTCTCTGGACTTCCGCAATAGCGTGTAAAGCTAAGGTTGTTTTACCGGAAGATTCTGGACCGTAGATTTCCACAACCCTACCTCTAGGATATCCACCAATCCCTAAGGCAATGTCTAACCCTAATGATCCTGAACTTATACCTTCAACATCTAATGCTGGTTCATCACCTAACTGCATTATGGAACCTTTCCCATATTTTCTTTCAATCCCCGCAATCGTTTGTTCAATCACCTGTAATTTTTTGTCGTTAGACATCTAAAAACCCCCAGATTTATTATTCTCGAGAATGATATCTCGCTTCTTGTTTATCCTTTGTACGGCATTGTCAACAGATTTAATTCTTCTTTTTTCATCATCATTATCCCTAAGCAATAAATTCCCAATATCTTCATATGAAAGGCCTTCAGAATAGTATAAGAGGACGCTCTTTTCAAATAGCGATAAAAATTCCCAAACTTCCTCAATTCTTTCTCGATTCCTCATTCTTTCTTCAGGTTCATACTCGTTTTCTATCACAATGAAGTCTTTGAAGGTTGTATCTGAGTCTTCGCTAACCTTGGCATCATAACTATTTGACCGATTCAAAGCTTTTTGTTTATCGTTCCTTGTTCGTGAAATGATTAATTCAACCGATCTCTTAACAACAAATCGAACGAATATTCTAAAAGGGTTTCTCATATGCACTTTGTAATTTTTAAAAGAGTTTAAAAAACCTATGTAAGCTTCTTGGAACAGATCATCTTTTTCATAGCCAACAGCGTAATAACCTCGGTAAATTAACTTAGAAACTTCATCCTCTACAATTGGTATGTATTTTTCTTTAATGACATCCCCTGCTTCTTCTATCCCATTCTGATAAGCGAACACTAACAGGTCATCATTTACATTTAAATTCTTTTCTTTTATTGCTTGCAAAACTTCTTTCTTTGCATCAATTCCTTCATAAAGGAAGTAAAGGAGTTCTTTTGAAGTTAGTAAATAAAAATTCCTTGGATGTGCATCAATTGCCTCTTCGAGATAACTTATATCACCACCATATTCATATTTCAATAGTAAATCTTTAATGTTTTTTGACATAAAATATTTCTCCCTCTTGTTAGAAGAAAAACCACCTCTATGTTATTGTTTGTATTTTTCTTGAAAAAATCCAGGTCTATCAATTGCTTTTTTCAAAAAAAATAAAAACCACCTGGTTGTCAGGTGGTAAATCAGTATATTATTTCGTTTGGCCCATTTTTTCCTTCCCTTTATGGATCATTGCTCCGATGAATGATGTTACATAAAGAACCCCTACGTAAGAAATGTACAGGTATAGATTTGTTTTTTGATTAAGCGCCTCATACTGTGAGATAAACATTAATATTGCTGAACAAGTTAATAGGGCTGCAATAATGGCATCTATCTCACTGAACCTTATATCTTTGTAACCCGCATACAACCCAGACAAACAAAGAATAATCGCGACACCTATTGAAAAACTCTGTAAATCAATTGCAAAATCAGAGGCGACCAAGAAAAAAACTAGAACGAAATGAAGAAGCAAACACAAAAATGTTGTTTTAAAAATATTCATTAAATGAGAAATCATTGAAACTACCCCTTTCTTTCTCCTAGTTATTTCAACTCAAAAATCTTTTATCCTTGAAACTTGTAACAGGGATAAAAGTCCTATAAAAAGCCATTCGACCCTTGAATTTATGATACTTTTCTATTATAATTAGACCTAAGTTTTGTTTAGGGGGGGAGAAAATTGTCGAAAATGTCGACAGATTTTTCAAAGTTATCTACATACAGAGTGGCAAAAAATAATTTCTATGACGGAGTTCGAACATCAAAAAACAAGAAAATAAGACCCTTCTTTTTAAAGAGGGGGAACGTTAAGAGAGTTTCACCCTTTGTTTACACTAGAGGGCGTTGATTTTTGTAAGCGCTTAACTTTGGCGACCGTTGTTTTTAAAAAAACACCCTTAAGTGTATTTGCCCGATTTTGAACTACCCCACTTTCGCTTACATTTAGAAGCGGAACCTTCTGTTGACCTAATATAAAATAATCATTTTAAAAAAAGGAACACTCTTATAAAAAAAGAACTTAAGATAAAGAGAAAAAATAAATAGCAATCCATTAGACCTTGTTTAAAAGGATAAAATCTTTAAAAAAAGCTTATAAAAAGTATACTATACTCTGAAAAAAAGTGGATTGCTTTTAATCTTCTTATCTATATTGGGGGTGTTTTTTTGTTCAAAGGTTTCGATGTTAGAGATATGTTGTACCAATTAAAGGTTGCTAAAGGCCCTGTAAATAGGCTTTATGAAGAAAAAGAAAAGATTATAGAAAAAGAAATTGAACTTCTAAAATCTTTCTTGAACGAGATTAAACCTCACGCGGCTATTGAATATATCAATGAACAAGAGTGTGTGATGATTTATGAATTTCAGGATTCTAACAATGATTTAATTGGTGATGAAGTCTTTCTGTCTCCTGATTTTGAAGTTGTTTATCAGGTATACGATGAATATGCTTATAAAGGTTTTGTTCCAAGTGCGGAAGTTATAAATGGCTATGCCTATAATACGCTGGACTTCTTTATGCAGCACAGATCATTAGAAGACATTATTACCTTTTTTTTGGAACAACCCGAAATGTTTAACAGGTACAAGAGGCGTCTGGAAAAAGAAAATGAAGAAAGAAAAAGTTTCTTACGGTCTTTTGAGAAGATTGTATCAAAAAAATAACCCTGAAACAGGGTTATTTTTTAATTCTGTTCTTTAAGCTAGAAAGGTAGTCTGTTATGATGTGCACAGCAGATGCCAGGATGACCCCTACCAAAAAGAATCTCACTCTTTGGTCTGTTGCGATAAACACGAGTATATTGTAGTACATAATTATCACATTTTTTTTAGATATCAAAGAAGCAACTATGGCTATAAAAATGCTTAGATACAAGACTCTGATTAGATCACTGATAACGAGAGAGTGTGTAAAGAAAGACCTATGACTAAACAATTTTTGATAAGGGTTCCAGATAAACTTTAAGAACCCCCAACGATTATATGGTCTACTCAATATATCTAGGTCAGGGCTCAAAAAGAATGTCCCAATGACATAACCAATAATTGAATAAAAAACGATAGAAAAAACATTTTCGCCTCCGAAGAGTTTTTCGGTGATGGCTATAATTCCCAAAACTAACGGAAGTGCTAAGGCGTTGTTTATTCTTTCGTGAGTAATCCCACTAGCCATTATTTGATATAGTCAGATACAACCCAACCAGTATTCCCGTTAGGAAGTACTACCTCACTCCAATTATAACCGTCTCCTTCTCCATTTTCGCCTGTTAATTCGACAACATCGCCTGTACCTAATACATCCACTACTTCTGCATTGGTTGATGCAGATGCCCTAACGTTTAAACCTTCGGCTGTAATTTCTGCAGATGCATCTAACTCTTCTTCCTCTTTCTCTTCTCCATCGTTTCCTTCATCTCCCTCTTCAAAATTTTCTTCATTCGTTTCATTTTGGTTATCATCTGTTCCATCCTCAGCGTTGTCTTCATTATCGTTGTTGTCTTCATCTTTCCCAACATCAACGTTTTCACTCTGCATTTCTTCCCATTCGTCTATTTTATATTTAACGCCTTCAAACTCGTTATCCATTTGGGCTACTTTTTTTCGCAAACTATCATCAGAAGCACTTGTTTCAGATAGATAAGTTAAACTAAGTGCGATTAAAATTAAGATGATAACAATCATACCGATCATCTCAAATGTCGCGAAAAGGCGCTTGCTTGTGCTATTCCCGAACATAATTTATATCACCTCTACCTTATAATTGCTTCTCGTTTTTTTAATTCCTTTTTTGCCTTTAAAAATTATATAAGTATAGTTAACACCGGAGGTCGATATTTCAAATGTCAGTTATTGGTGAAGTAAAAGTTTTTAAGGTGGAAAAAATAATAAACATCGGTGCTTTCCTTTCTTCAGAAGGTGACCGAAGAAATTATTTTATACATTTCAGTGAGATAGATAAGAGTGATAAAAAGAATGAAATTATTGAGGGGAACACGATCAAAGGTAGAGTGATTGGGACAAGAGAGTTAAAGAATGGAAGAATCTCTTATCAAGTATCTACAAAAGAACTAGGAAACGACGACTTTAAACAAGAACTCCTCAATGATAAGATCGAAGAGTTCTTGCAAGAGAGCGAACGTAAATATAAAATGCTCACAAGACACAAAGAACGCAGGAGATCCGAGAATAATAGACGTAGACGTCGTTAAAAAAACAAAGCACTTTTAGTGCTTTGTTTTTTCTTTGGGGATTCAAAGAGTTAGTTATTTCGCTTTTTTAAGGAAGTCCTCCTTCTCTTTAAATGTCCCTAGTCTTCCTACATACATCTGGATGACTTCTTTCGATTTTTTCTTCTTATCTGTTTTATACTCATTTTTAATGCTCTCTAAACGTGACATTTAATCATCTCCCTTCAAACACGTATATAGAAGAGATTAAGGGAGATTATTTTTTTGTGTGAAAAAAAGATAAAAAAGTTTAGAAATGTGCCAGGATTTTGTTTTTAAAATTAGCAAAACGATCGAATTTGTCACTTCTTAGGAAGGAGACTGTTTTGGGTGATTTGCTTATGACTACTTTAGAAATATCACCTTCAGAAATTTCTCTTCCGTCTACTACGACTCGAATTCTTCTTTTCTTCTTTGTGTTTGGGAGGATTTCTAAAGTGTTCTTATCGTTAAACAAAATAGAGTTCGTAATTGATTGATAGGCCTTGGAAATGATTGGGTTTGAGGGAGTTAATTGTAAGTGCTCCTTGCAATCATAAGCGATCGCTCCCTTCGCTGACATAGCATAGCCTGTGCTTCCGATAGGTGTTGATATAATTACCCCATCTCCTGAAAAGTTGCCGAGTTTTTTGTTATTGACTTTGACCCCGCAATGGATAATTTTAGTCCCTTCTCTCTCAAACGAAATATCGTTTAAAAAGTGGAGTCTCCTTTTTCTGTTAGAAGTAAAGTGTATGTCAATTTGATATAAAGGAACACGTTCGATGTCATAGGTATCCTTGATGATCATTTCGAGGATTCTGTTAGTGTCTTGGAAGCTAAATTCAGATAAAAAACCAAGGTTTCCCGTGTTAATCCCAATGAAGGTGGGTGTCGGTTTTTTATAAAAGTTTCGTTGAATAGCTCGTAAAAACGTTCCATCACCACCTAAAACAAAAATGTACTCACCGTCTCTTCCTGTGTTGAAACCTTTATTTTTTATTCGGTGCTCTAGTTGCTCTCTTTTTAATTGGTTATGCTTTAAAAAGTTATTGTATATACTAATTGTCTTCATTGTGAGTGCAACTCCTTTTCTGCTTATATAGATAGGAACTCATCTAACATTTTGCTCCATAAGTCGAAAACCCTTTCTTAGTCACTTTATTACCTTTTTCTCTTTCGTCCTAGATTGGCGAAAAGCTCCCCACATCTAAGTGCGAGTGAAAGTAGAGGCAAGTCCAATTACCAAGCGAGAAAAAAAGAGCTTAGTACAGCTCTTTTTTGTTTATTGGATGACTAGATTTTCAATGTAAAGGTTTTCAAGCAAGTCCTTCCCATTATCAGAGAATTCGTCGTTGACACCTTGAAGTAAATATTTACTTAATTTATCTTTGTCCAACAAATCACTTTCATCTGCATCAAAGATTAAACTACCTATTTTATCGTTGATAGCAATTTCCATTAATGATATTGGAGCCTCTTCGGGATCGATATCCTCACCTTCGCCTCTTGGCAACTTTCTAAACTTGGCAAATGTCTCTTCATCATCAAACTTTAACGTGACGGTCATTTTTATAATATAAGACCCTTTGCTGGCTGAAACAATGAAATCATTTAGTGTGTGAAAGTACACATCATCACCGTTTAATCCCTCTACCATCTCATTGGTTTTATTTTTTTCCTCTTCCTTTTCCTCTTCGTCGTTATTTATGTACTCTTGGAAAACATAGCCTCCAAGAAAAAAGAATGCTAAAGCAACAGCTATTACAATTAAAATTGTTTTCCTCAATCCATCACACTCCCTTCTGTTGATAATAAACCATCTGGAAACTCACGCTTAATGATTATTTCCACCCTTCTATTCTTTGCTCGGTTTGCTGCTGAATCATTCGGTTTCACTGGGTTATATTCCCCGTATCCAGAGGCCGATAATCGTTCAGGTTCTATCTTGTAGGCATCGTCTGAAAGTATTTTTAGTACGGTCATCGATCTTGCACTTGACAACTCCCAGTTTGATGGAAACTCTTCCGTGTTCATTGGTACATCATCTGTATGTCCAGCTATATCAATACTATTTTCGAAATCACTAACAATTTCTCCAATGCTTTCAACAAGTCTTCTTGCGTCTGCGTTTTTTATCTCATCTGAGCCTGAATCAAATAAAACTTCATTAGTTAGTACAACGTTTAATCCGTCATCCCTCAAGTCTGTTTGTATATGTTCACTTAATCCAAGTTCTTCTACTTTTTCATCGATTTGAGCTTTGACTTGCCGCAGGTTGTTTTGTTCTGAAATAGATCTCATCATTTCTCTTTCACCATCAGATAATGGCTTCCTTATAATCCTTTCATTAGACAAAGAAGAGGGATTCTCAAGACTTATTTGTTCTACTTTAGGAGTGAACGTTGCTTGAAAAAAGAAGCCTAATTCCTCTATTTTGGTTTCATCCGGTTCACTCAATGCATACAAAATAACAAAAAAAGCAAGCAATAATGTAAGTAAATCAGCATAGGTGATTATATATCGATTGGCATCATCTTTTTCTACCTTCTGTCTTTTGTGCTTTCTCATTGCTATTCACCACTCTCATCAGCTTTAGGCTCTGGTTCTTCCTCGGTTACCTTTTCTTCTGGTAAATAAGCCTCTAACTTACGCCTGAGTAACATTGCTGAGGTTCCGGTGTGAATTCCTAAAATCCCCTCGATCACAATCGTCTTGTATAACACTTCTTGTTCACTTTTTCTTTTTAAATTTTCGGCAAATGGTAAACAAACGAGGTTGGCGAATCCTATCCCCATTAATGTAGCTAAGAAAGCTACAGAAATCCCTTTACCCAATTCTTCAACACCAGACTGTCCGAGACCCGCAAGAACTACAACTAACCCCATAACAGCACCGATAATTCCCATCGTCGGAGCGATCCCTCCTGCTTGTTCGTAGGGCCTAGCTCCTTGTTCGTGTCTATCCATCATAGCTTCCAACTCAATATTCATTAATGTTTCTATAGCCTCATATTCATTACCCTCTAAAATGTATCCGATCCCTTTTTGAATGAAGGGGTCTTCTTCTTCATTTGAGGCTGACTCTAATTCAACAGTCCCCTCTCTTCTTGTAATTGTCGTCCATTCTGTTAATTTTTCAATGACACCTTGGTAGTCATATTCTTCGCTTACAAATACCTTCTTTAATGTTTTGGGCAGGCTTTTTACATCTTCTTCACTCATCATCACTACGGTTGAACCTAAAGTCCCTCCAAAAATGATTAGTATTGCTGAAACTCCAAAAAGAGCGCTAATCTCCCCTCCTTCAAGATGGAATCCGTACCCAAGCCCACCAAAAGATAACACTAAACCGACAATGACGACAATGTTGATGGATCTTTTTTTCAAAAAACATCCCCCTTTGTCTTTTTATATAGCATATACATTTGGAAGAATACTTGTTTTTATATACTTTTCAATTAAATAGCAAATTTATTGTAAAATACAATGGGTCTTGTTTTTCGAGGAGAATATCCGAATAATTTCACAGGAAACAAGATCTTAAAAAAACAATTTGAGGAGAGATATCTATGGAAATGGGGATGCCATTAATCTATGAGAATGTTCGTGGTGGTGGACAACGTGCTGTTGATTTGAGATCTAAACTTCTAGAAAATCGAATCGTTTTATTAAATGGCCCATTTGATGACCGTATGTCTAATGTTGTAAACGCTCAATTGTTGTATTTAGACTCAATTACAGGTACAGGTGAGGGTGAGCCAATTTCACTTTACATAAATTCACCTGGTGGGTCTATCACGAGCGGTATGGCTATCTTGGATGTCATTTTATCTCTTGATTCAGAAGTCCATACTATCGCTAATGGACTTGCAGCGTCTATGGGTGCTTTCTTGCTCGCTTGTGGTGATAAGAGATTCGCAACTCCCAATGCCGAGATTATGATTCATCAACCTATAGGAGGTGCTCAAGGCCAGGCAACTGACATCGAAATCAGTGCTAATCGTATTGTTTTTTTGCGTGAGAAGTTAAACAGAATCCTCTCTTATAAAACAGGGCAAGATCTTGATGTTATTGAACGTGATGTTGAGCGAGATAAGTGGTTTATGCCAAATGATGCTCTAGAGTATGGTCTCATTGATGAAATTATTAAACCCAAGAAAGACTTCATTGAAATTTAATTACTGAGCTTTAATTCTATTCATTGAACAGGAGAAATTTATTTTTTCTCCTGTTTTTTATTTTGGGTGGTAAAATACTTAAAACAAAAAGGGAGATGAAGACCAATGCTGAACATTGATGATCTGGTCGAAAATCTCCGTAGGGTAAGGCCCCGAGGTAAAGGAAGTGGACGTCGTATGTCCGCTAAAGAACGGGAAAAGCACAGGAGAAACTACAAATGTGATTACTGTAAACAAAAATTTAATAGTAATCAATTAAGTGTTTCTCTCACTAATTTTCACCGTGTGAGACGTGGCGAAACAGTCGGTGATGTAGCTTATGATTTCCACGTCACTGAAGAAGAGTTATTGAAAATGAATGAAAAGATTTTAACGGACAAAGATTGGGATACGGGCTTGATGATTAATGTACCTGAAGGTAAACTCAATCTTTTTCTCAATCGCAACGGCGTTGTGAGCTGCCGCTCTTGCCGAGTCGAGAGGAATAAACTAAACTTAACTCACCCAGAGTACGTTTATCATCTACTTGATGAGCGCCAAAAGGTGAGAGAGGATGTAACAAGAGAGTTTAGACAAAGAGTTTTTAAGCGCGACGGTTTCAAGTGTCATTACTGTGAAATTGTTGGTGAAAAAACTCAGGGACGCTTAACTCTCGACCATAAAAAACCCGTAGTAAATGGTGGTCAAACAACGATGGAAAATTCGATCACTTCTTGCTACAGGCACAACAAGATGAAAGGGGCTATGCCTTACGGTAGATTCACAGATCAATTGAAAAAAGGTTATTACACAAAAAAGAGCTGATGGTCAGCTCTTTTTTTGGTTTTTTTGGCATACGATAGAAAAATATACAAGGAACCAACTCCAAAAAGAGCAATGTGTAACATAAACGAAAGCTCTTTTTTCTTGGAGGTTTTACATATGTGGAAATTACAAACATCGAAAAACACACCTTTAGACATTTTTTTGTTATTAAATGAAATTGATTATTTCAGCACTAATAATTATCGAATATATATTTTCACTCACCCAGAACACAGGCTCAAGATAATTGAGTTTTACATTATTAGCAGACTGCACGAAGAATATCCAGAGCTAGAACCTAAACTTCAGCAAGAAAGAAAATATTCACTTTCACTCAATTTAACGATACAAAAAAAAATCGATAATAACATTGACAGAATAAAACAACACATAAAATTCAATTTTTTAAACAAACGCGAAGCACATTGGGGTGCGGCTGAAGAAAAATTTATCCAAAATGCCCTTAGAGCTACAAGTGAACAGTTTTCGCAAACAGAAATTGATTCACAGAGGTTCCTTGATATCAAAGGGCACTTTGAATATTGTAATGATATAAAATACGTTGTTGTCAACAGTGATGGAGGTTTTACACTCCTGAATAAAGACGGGACAACAATCCTTACTGAATTTTATCAATCAAGAGAAAACATTATTGCAATTCTTATACATTTCAGGCCTAAAAAAGTCTTTGTGTATGATCACCAAGGTTTAATGGAGTCGGAATTGGTATTGGCATTGCGAAAAAAAATCGGGAATGGAGTTGAGATGATTAATGAAAAATTTCCCTATAGTTACAATTTATAAGAAGCACGGATTCAACGAACCAATTAAATTAGAGCTAAACGGTGATCAATATCACATTGATCGTCTAGAAGAGGCTCTCTTAGAGAAGATTAAAGCAAACATATTTTGTTATGAAGTTATTTTAAATGGCGCTATTCATCATAGCGGTTATGTACATTATAAAAAACATAAAGATTTAAAAAAACTCATTAAATACTTATATACAGGTAATTTAAAACCTATGGTTAGAAATTTGAACCGTCATTGACTTTATGTACGTTAAAAAGTGATTGTTTTCTACCGACTTGAGATGAATTACCCCCTATTTTTGCTCACACTTAGAAGCGAGGGCCTTCTGCTAACCTAAGATAAAAAAACGCGGTTTGAATTAACCGCGTTTATCTAAAATGAAGTTTCACTTTAGCTCCTCGCATATAAAGCAAAGGGGCTATTTTCTCGTTTTAGTAAGAAGGTAGATGTTCAAAGGTGTATTGAGTCTATACATCATAAATTTCACCTTTGACAAATTGGATAGAAATACCATACTTAGAAAACTCCTCTTCCATTCTGGGTAATTTTGCTTTAATGGTTTCGAGCAAAACTTTATTGTTGGATAATTCTTCAAACTCTCTTTCAAAAATATCCAACTCTCCTACGATTTCGTCTATATTATTCTCTAATCTTTCAATCATCTTTTTGTTCCTGAAATTCATTATTCGTTTTATGAATGTTCCAGTCACCTCTTCTAAATAAGCTTTAGTTGTGATTAGTCGATTTTCACTCTCTTTAATCTCTTGCTTAATACGGTGAACATTTATGTCGCGCTCTCTTTCCATTTCTTCAATGTCAAACTTGAAGACGAACGTTCGTTCATAAGGATTGAAATAAGCGAAATCTAGGCTATACCCGCCCTTCCTATACCTAAGGTGCATTTCTCCATTTGTTAATAAGGCATCTTTATCCCATTCAAAACCCAATTCCTCAACAATCGGCGTCAACTTTTCCGCTAATAATCTTTGAACAACTTTACTATTTTTAAGTAGAATTGATGGAATATGCTTTCCTTCATATATACTTGTTTGAAAATACCTTAAATATGAATCGATACTATCCATTTCTATAAGCTCTTTCGCTTCTTCGATAGCGTTGACCCCTCGCTCTAATTCATCCAGTAGATCCATCTTTATATAATGATTTGTAAGTTCTGTTTGATTAGATAATATTGTTTGATTCAACTCTCCCACTCCCTTTGTAATTGGACGAGTTCTCTTCTAATATCTGATAATAACGAGTAATTCGCTAATATGTATGTCTCACCTAAAACTTTTTCTGAAAATAAACTCGATACATCTTTAAAACGAAAAATATTATTACCTTTAGCTACATCAAAGATTTCCTCTTCTATTTTGTCTTTTTGACTGCCACCAATACAAATATTGAGGTTGCTAGCGAATTCATTTAATTTTGCAAAGTTTATTTGTTTTATCCACGTTGTATCTAATCCATCGGACAATTCGTTATTAAATAAAAAGGCTATTTGAGTGACATCTTTCCCCTTAATTTCCTTAAATGTTTGGTGAACACTTGCAGGGTTTTTAACTAGTTGCAAAGTAACTTTGTTTCCATTGATGAGAAATGTCTCGTTTCTCCCTTTGATTTTTTTTATGGATCCAATACCTTGTTTAATATGACTAATCGATATGTTTAATTTTTCAAGGAGAGCTAAAGACATTATGATGTTTTCGCGGTTGTATAGACCCGATAACTTGGGTGTTATTTTTTGGTCATTATACCTGAATGATAGTGAGCCTTTCCTTTCCCATTTAATTGGAGGCTCTATTGTTTTGCCGATACCCAATTGACAATTTAAACAATGGTATTTGGCTTTAATTCCACCACTACCATTTTGAATAAAAGTGTCGACCTCTCTAATTTCAATATCAAAACCACAGTTTAAGCAATTGATTATTTGATTATTGTTTTTGTTTTGATCTTTAGGTAGTGTTCGAACAAGATATTGGTTTGTGTTTTTGGTCGCCAGCATTGCATAAGGATCGTTTTGATTCACGATTACTTTCATATCACTTTTCTTGATAGAATCATTAATTCTGAAGGCTAAAGTTAAGACGTTGATATGTCTATCTATCTGATCCATTGTTAAGTTTCCGATAAGGAGATAGTTTGCCTCTAGTTTGTTACTTATCATACCTATTATCGATTCATCGACTTCTAAAATTAAGAAATCATATGTTTTCTTCCTGAATATCCCCTGACTTAGCAAAACCGTTGTCGTTATACCAGAATGAAGATTGGCGCCTTCTTGATTAGAGATAACGCTATAACCTTTACTGAGTACGCTTGTGAGTATTCTGTTGATTGTTGTTTTACCATTTGTACCACTTATAAGTATGATATTTTTATACTGGTCTCGGTATTTTTCTAGCGTGTCTTTATAGAAGGTGTTCAACACTCTTCCTGGCAATGTCGTTCCGCTTTTGTTGAATATAGTTAAGAAAATTTTTATTATGTTAGCTAAGAGAACCCGCATTTAACCCCTCCTGTTCTTTCGTTTTATTATTCTTGGTGTCTCTTTCTTTTTTTTATGCCTTCTCTTTTAAACGCTTGTAGAACGACACTTCCAGGTCCCTCAAGTTCATATAAGATATAACCTTCTCCGGCGAACATACGGTTTGTTTGCCCCTTAATGACGTGGACGCTGTAATTAACATTCTTTGTTAGCCCAATCAATGAATGCTCATCTACCTTGATTTTTTCCCCCTCTTCCAGTTCTTTTACGTACAAAGGTCCTTTACTTTTGATGAATCCGTAGCCTTTTCCACTGAGTTTATTTAACACTAATTCCGCGCTTCCCATCATTGATGAAATGGGTTTGAATTTAATTCCCGCCCCAATACTTACACCTGATGTAGCTCCAAGAAAATATCCTCTAATGATGTAAAATTCTAAGATCTCTCGACCGATTAGAACCGGAAGTACTTGGGACCCACTTTCTCCAGGGGTAATTGTCACTTCTTGATTTTTATCGCCTGTATTAGTCAACCTTGTTAAAAAAAATGTACCACCAATAAAGCGTCGTTTAAAAATTTGAAAGAAACGACTAAATATATTTCTTCCGACGTCCGTCCCATCACTCATTGTTGCTTGTAAAGTGATATCATTATCCATTGAGACGAGGGAGCCTGTTTCTACGTAAATGCTCTCTCCTGGTTTCAGGGATAGCGTTAATAGATCAGTAGTTGCTCCTTGGATATCAAATTCCATATCTTTTGACATATATTCCCTTCTTTCTATGAGTAAATTAATTTAAGTTTCCACACCCATATTTTTAATTGTTTTGGAGGTAAAACCTTTTTATAAATCCCAATAAAAAAAGCGCTCAATTAAGAGCGCTTTACAGTAACTATATTAGAGTCCACAGGTTTGAGCTTGCCCACAGTTTGTGCAGGTGTTGCATCCACCAATAAACTCAATGGTCCCAGATTCACAAGTTGGACAAGTATCGCCGACCTCTGTTCCGGTTGTAACCAGAACCTCCTCCTTTGATTTCCCTTGTCTCTCTGTGAACTCTACAACCTTAGTTTCTGATTTCTCCACTTTGGTATCTTCTACAATTTCCTCTTCTTCTAGGTCCTCTTTTAATGTGAGGACTTGACTATCTCTACTTCCATCTACATACACTGTTCCACCCTTGGCTCCTTGGTCATAGAGTCGCTGGTAAATTTTGGCAACATCTTCGACTTGGTAACCACGAGGTGCGTTGACAGTTTTAGAAATTGAACTATCTACCCAGTGTTGGATTGTGCATTGGACATCAACGTGCTCTTCTGGTTTTAACTCCATTGCAGAGACAAACCATTCTGGAAGATTGTTTGGATCAGCATCTGGATTCTTTTCTAAATATTCTTGAACGATATCAGCGTTTACTTCGATGAATTGTCCTAGTCTTCCACTTCTGAAATAAGAGAAGGAGAAGTAAGGCTCTAATCCAGTGGAAACATTCATCATTGTTCCTGTACTCCCTGTAGGAGCAATGGTTAACAAATGGCTGTTTCTAATACCGTGTTTTAGAATACCCTCGCGAATTTCAACAGGCATATTCTTCATATAACCTGTATTAATGAAATTACCACGAAGTTTCTTAGTTTCTTCTTCTGTTTCCCCAATCAAAAACGGGAAACTGCCTTTTTCTTTGGCTAATTCAATAGATGTTCGGTAGGCTGTCGTCGCCATCGTACGGAAAAGGTGGTCAATCATATCGTTGCCTTCTTTGGATCCGTACTTCGTCTCACACTTAATGAGCAAGTCGTGTAAACCCATAACACCTAATCCGATTCTTCTTTCACCTATTGCTTGTTCTTTGTTATCCTCTAAAAAATAAGGCGTTTCATCGATTACATTATCTTGCATTCTCACTGCTCTTTCGACAGTTCGAACTAACTTCTCGTAATCTACGTTTTTATGCTCTTCATCTGCAAACTCAGCCAAGTTAATCGCTGATAAATTACAGACAGAATATGGTGTAAGTGGTTGTTCACCGCACGGATTTGTCGCAACAACCTTTTGTCCATATGCTTGAGCATTCGTCTTTTCGTTTGCTGCGTCAATGAAGAAAATTCCTGGTTCTGCTGAATAAGTGGCGCACGTATTGATCAAGTCCCATAGTTCTTGAGCTTTGATCGTCCGGTACGTTTTAACGGCCATACCGTGCTCTTTCTCCCACTCTCTTACATCACCGCATTCGTGCCAGTGTTTGTTGTAATATTCCATTTCTTCTTTGGTGTAATTCTCTACATCTGGGAAACGAAGGGGGAATTCTTCATCGTTTTTAACAGCTCGCATAAAATCATCTGTAATTGTTACAGAGATGTTAGCGCCGGTTAAGAAGTCGGGATCATTAACCGAGTAGCGACCACCATCTTCTACTAGCTGTTTTGCGTACTGTCTTGTTTCAGATTCAGGCTCTTCGCCTTCTGTGATCCCGACAGTGCTTTCGTAAATCTCTTGTTCGATCTCATTTAATGGCTCAAACTTTAACTTTGCTTGAGCTGTTTCCCGTATTTCATCATCATTTGTCGTCTGGATGATCCTTCTTAAAATGTTTGGGTTTTGCATCTTAGAAATGATGAATTCAATGATGTCTGGATGAGAATCCGCCAGCATAATCATTTGGGCGCCCCTGCGAGACCCGCCTTGTTCTACAAGATGGGTTAAACTTGCTAAATCATTTAACCAAGACACCGAACCTGAAGAAATACCGTTGACGCCTCTAGCTAATGCATTTCTGGGACGTAGTGTTGAACCGTTTGTTCCTACACCACCACCTCGGCTCATAATCTCCATTACTTCTTTTCGGTGTTCAGAGATCCCGCCTCTTGAGTCTTTCATAAAAGGCATCACATAACAGTTAAAGTAAGTGACCTCTGTTCCAGAACCGGCACCGTAGAGTACTCGGCCTGCTGGTACAATTCGTTGATTAGATAATTCATCAAAGAATTGTTTTTCTTCTTTTACGTTTTGACCCAATCCCCTAGAAACTCTTTTAGCAATTTGTTCGTAATAGAGTTCGACTGGTTTTTCAATAAGGTCGATATTCCTAACGATATAACCCTTTTCGGTCTCTTCTTCACTCATAGAGGCGGCAAACTCCTCCTCCAGTTCGACGGAAACATTCTCTCCATCGATCCCCTTTACCCTTCCGATTCCTTGTGTCGGATAATCAGGATGGGGAATGATTTCAGCGATAACAACGTCTCCAACCTTTAAGGTTTCTTTTCTTACATCTTTTTGGGCATATCTATCAAGCATTACTAATCTAGATACACCTTCTCGAGCGTTTGACATTGTTTCATCAATCGTGAAAACCTTCGGGAAATAATCTTTAATGTCTTGATTTAAAGAATTTATGATTTTAGCATCATACATATTTATTCCTCCTATTTTTCGCTTCCGTTGTCCATACATCTTACAAGTTATTCCCCTGTAATTGGGAAAAAAATAACACTTCTCTCGGAAGCGTGTGAGTACCATATATAGTGTTATTTTAAAGTATCGCTTCATATAGGCACTATATATAGTTTTATTTAAAATAAATTTTACCTTCTTTTTTCTCGTGGAAAAAGATTAGTTTTACTATGAATAAAAAATAGGTGTTAAACTATTTAAGACAAAAGGATTGAGGGGTGATCATTTGAAGATTTTAAACCAAATAACAATAAATAGAGTTGCTCTTAGAGAGGCTATAATGGCAGCTAGTCGAATGACGGGTGTTAGGTCTGTAAAGGATCGGATCATTGACTTTTTTATAGCGAAGCCTGGAATTACATTTATTTTTACGAATGAACAGGCTCAGGAATATTCCTATTTTCACAAATTGTTTCCAACAGAGCATTTACATAAGGAAGTCTCTTTTAGAGTTCCTTCTCAGGAGATTCTCGAGGCCTTGAAAGGTTGCCGGGATAGTTTAATTAATGTTTCGATTTATCAAGATGACGAAAAATATTTCTTAGAGACGAATGATATGAGAATAAACATTAATTTTCTAAGGAAGAGAAACTTTGAGCCGATTAAACGAGATTTTATGGAAATGCCTGAGGTTGATCGATTTATTCATTCGATAAAGACCGTTGGAAATTTCGTGAGTGCGGATACACACTCGGTTGAAATGGGTGGAGGTTTTTTAAGACTTAAGAATCCTCACCTCTATAAGTCTTTCCCTATCCTTGAGCACTTTGAAGAAAGATCTATATCGACTAATGGTTTTTCTATCTTTTCTAAACAGCTCAATGCACCATCTAGTGCAGATCTGTCCATCGGAGTATCCACTGATCAAGGAGATTTGGCTGTTCGATCAATCGCAAATTTCAAAGATCCCAATCGTTGTTATGAACAACTTTTTATTTTCAAGGGACAACTCACTAATACACCAATGAATGTTTTTGAAACAGAGAAGGTTTTTGAGTTCGAAGTTGACGCTGATGAGATCAATGAGTCGTTTAAAAAGTTCAGAGCGGCCATTAAAAAAATATTCTTGAGGGGCGATTCCTCTAACGACTTACTCATTGAAGGCTCTCACAAAGACGTGAGTGCAAAGGTTTTGCTTCCAATAACAGTTATTGATCACACAGGTGATGAGGTTTTAGGCACAACGAAGTTAAATTCTAATGATATCAAGGGATTCTTTTCCGGTTACGAAGGAAACATTCAAGTGTCGATCTTACAGTTTTATGTTGACGGTCGAGACTTTTACAAGCTAGAGTGTTCTAATGATGGTATCAAAAGCTATGCAGTTATCATTAAGGAGCCTAACTTTGAAAACATCCAGAAGAACCTCGATAAGATATTAGAGTTTCAAAAAAAATTACCATATATTTAATAGAAAAAAGCCCTTTAAAAGGGCTTTTTTATTTTCGTTTATGAAAATTAGTTATTGCTGAATACTGGGCTATTGGTGTTGTCCGGCTTATTGCTTCCAACCATCATTTAAATCTTCATCTACCGTGTTTCCGCCTTCCTTGCTAACATTGCCGTCACCTAATCCCAATGCCCTATTTATGTTTTCGATCATATTATTGAACCAATTTTTAACAGCTGTTCTTAGTGGAGCAAACAGGATAATTGCTAAGATAGCCACGATCGCAATGATGATTACATACTCAAGAAGTCCGGCGCCTCGTTCCTCTTGATTAAATTCTTTAAAAAGTTTTTTCAACATTTGATTTTCAACCCCCTCGTTGTATACACCAATAAATGCATTTACTGTGTATAAGTTTTAGAAAGGTTTTCTCTTTAAAAAAAGAAAATACACTCATACACTAGTCTCTTTATAACTATTTTTTTCCTCAAGCAAAGAAAAACGACAAAAAAAGAGAGGAGCGTTGATCTTGGAAATTGAAAGTGACTATAAATATTTTTTCTTTTACGATAAACTCAAGGTATCTTTTCCGAAGATAGATGATGAGACTTTACATAGTCTCCCTTTAATCTTCCATCGGACACAAGGCGATGTTGTTCTAGCTTCAACATTTTTTAAGCATCTATTAGGGTTCGGAGCTAACATACAGGGAGTTGTTTTGGGGTATAACAAAGAAGATTTAATATTATTCGAACACCAAAGTGCCTCTTTCACAAATTTATTAGGTGAAGAAAAGAAGATTGAGGTGAAAAGCGATAAGGTTAAAAGAGGTGAACGAAAGCTCAAACGAGCCATTTCTTTCTTCGGCCAGCATTTATCTCACCTGAAGGAATATACAACTCACCATCTAGAGGATGAATTTATTTTAGAGTTACTTGCTGTTCGTATGTATACCGAATTCATCACAAGGGGTGTTATGCCCTCCAAAGATTTAACTCATTACGATGATTTTATCAAAGATTCGGGTGAATCTCTCGAGATTCTTGTTGATGAGAGTGACAGAGACGAACTTTCCATTCAGGAGAAGTGGGAAGAATTTAAATTCAAAAACCATACATAGTTAAGGTGTGCAACTTTATCAAACAAATACGTGGCAAACTAAGATTTTATTTACAAATCGCCTTAGAAGGGCTCCCCGTTCCGAGGCGAAACAAAGACGGAAGCTTCCGGCACAAACTTGGTAAGGGAATTATTGGCGGCGATATGGATACACAAACGAAAGCCATTGTTAGTAAAGATAAAGTTTTTTTGAAAAAACTTAGCCATAAGAGCAGAAAGAACTAAATCTAATGAACGAAAAGAAGTCTTAATCCAAAGGTATTTGGACCGCTCAAGAAGAGCGACTAACCCAAGTAAGTTCGATGACAAAGGTAGGTTCGTTCGCTCAAGAAAGCCCTGGGTTTTCTCGAATAAATACCTAAGAGCTCGAGAGAAGCTCAAAGAGCTTCGTAGGAAAAACTCAGTTAATCGAAAACTCTCACATAATGAAGATGTCAATTACGTTCGATCATTGGGTGATACACTTATTATAGAGGAAATGAATTTTAAAGCGCTTCAAAAGAGGGCAAGGGAAACCACTGTTAACCAAAAGACCGGTCGCTTTAACTCAAAGAAAAGATTTGGTAAAAGCATTTCTAACAGAAGCCCTGGATATTTCGTTTCCCAAGCGAAAGAACGCTTTAAGGCGACCGGTGGTATCGTTAAAGAAGTAAACACTTGGTCTTTCAAAGCTAGTCAATATTGTCACAAACGAAAAGACTATACTAAAAAAGAGCTATCTGAACGATGGCATAGGTTTCCAAACGGAAATAGAGTTCAAAGAGATTTATATTCTGCATTCTTATTGTTTTGTTCAAGCGAAGACTTAGAAACTACGAATCAAGAGCTTTGTGAAAAAGAATTCACTAACTTTAAAAGATTGCACGATAGTTTTATTCAGAAAACAAAAGATGACCGCAAGGTCATCCTAAATAGCGCTATTTAATATAATAAAAAATCTCTAATTTAAAATTAGAGTCGGGGAGATTGACCATCCTCCGTTAAGCCGAACGCTAATGTGGCCAACGGGCTGCTTGTTCGGGAGAGTGACCCCTACTGCGAGTGTCTAGATTCGGTAGCGTGAGCTTCCGATGGACTCCTTAAGCTAAAACTTAGAGAGTCTTCCTCAGTCTTTTGAGTGTAAACTCTTAACGATGTTGACGACTAGAAGAAACAGTATGTCCTCTCATACAAAATTACATTAGAACCCACGCGGGCTTTCCCCGTGGTAGGTCAG
>Ga0209487_1000397_pt1 | contig 39978 bp, 36 predicted proteins | sample Poulit2012_FD_187524 | JGI IMG/M metagenome (GOLD analysis project Ga0209487, IMG submission 187524) | Agricultural soil microbial communities from Georgia to study Nitrogen management - Poultry litter 2012 (SPAdes) (version 2) | ecosystem: Environmental > Terrestrial > Soil > Agricultural land...
GGTCTGGCAGTAGGGGCTGTTTATGCCCTGGTAGCTTTGGGTTTTACGATCATTTATAACGCATCAGATGTGGTCAATTTTGCTCAAGGTGAATTTGTCATGCTTGGGGGCATGATTACGGCGACTGCCTTTGCGGCGGGCTGGTCATTGCCATTTGCTGCGCTATTCGCTGTCATCTTTACAGCGTTAGTAGGTGTTGCACTCAATAAGTTTGCCATCGAGCCTGCCCGCGGTGCGCCAGTGGTCAGTATCATCATTATTACTATTGGTGCTTCCATTTTTGTGCGCGGACTTACTCAGGTATTCCTGGGCAAACAGTTGCATCGTTTTCCTGCATTTACAGGCGAGGCGCCGATCCGCATCTTTGGCGCGACTATCGTTCCCCAAAATCTCTGGGTTTTCTTTGGGGCGATTCTGATTTTTGTTTTGCTTTGGCTCTTTTTTAATAAAACTTTGCTGGGCCGGGCTGTATTGGCCACAGCCAATAATCGCATTGCGGCATTATTGGTTGGGGTTAATACAAACTATGTGATGACCTTATCTTTTGCGGTTTCGGCCGCAATCGGCGCATTGGCGGGGGTATTGGTGACGCCCATTACTCTAACCAGCTTTGATATTGGTATGAGTATGGCGCTCAAGGGTTTCGCTGCAGCCATGTTGGGTGGCATGGGCAACCCCAAGGGGGCGCTTGTTGGGGGCATCATCCTGGGGCTACTCGAATCTTTGACGGCGGGTTATATCAGCTCGCAATATAAAGATGCAGCTGCCTTTGTGGTGATATTGGCCGTCTTGTTCTTTATGCCCCAAGGCCTTTTCGGGGCGAGAACATCAGCAGAGAGGGTTTAGCCATGAAAGTGTCACCACGTATTGTCACCATCCTAGTTTTATTGTTGGTGGTCGTTGTTGCCCCCTTGTTTTTCTCGTCTTCTTATCACTTTAGGGTGGGTTCATTGGTGCTCATGAACACTATTGCAGTTATGGGCATCATGATTTTGACGGGGTTCGTCGGCCAAATCAGTTTGGGTCACGCGGGGTTTATAGGTATTGGTGCCTATAGCTGTGCATTGGCGCCCAAACTCATCGGCTTACCAGTTTTCATGTCGGCTATTTTAGGTGCCGTGATTTCCGCTGTGATTGCTTGGGTGGTGGGACGACCCATTTTACGTTTGCGCGGCTATTACCTATCTGTGGCTACTTTGGGCTTTGGGATTTTAGTTTCCATGGTCCTGACCAATGAAAGTTGGCTCACCGGTGGGCCTGATGGAATGGAGGTTCCCAACTTTGCCTTGCGTGGCTGGTTGGGGGATATAGGCATACAGCTCAGCAATGCCCAGTTTTGGTATGCCTTTAGCGCCATTATTATGTTGTTGGGTGCGATTGTGGCTCTAAATTTGCAGTACAGTGCAACGGGCCGCGCATTGCGCGCTTTACATGATTCCGAGGTGGCCGCCGCGACCATTGGGGTAGATGTGGCGCGGTACAAGCTCAAAGGGTTTGTGATTTCAGCAGTTTATGCCTCTTTTGCTGGTTCTTTGCTAGCGATGCAAAACCGTTACGTCACTCCTGATCTGTCTAGCTTTATGCATTCCATTGAAATTGTCACTATGGCAGTACTAGGGGGTGCGGCATCTGTGTTGGGCGCCTTATTTGGATCGACCATTCTGACGGCTTTGCCACAGGTGCTGACCTTTTTACAAGAATACGAACAAATTGCCTTGGGTTTAATCATGATGTTGGTCATGATTTTCCTACCTAATGGTGTTTTGCCTAGCTTAATTCGTTTGGTGCGAGGGAGGGCCTGATGGATTTACTGCAGGTTAATAATATTGGTATTTCTTTTGGGGGGCTCAAGGCCGTTAATGGCGTTGATTTTTCTCTACAGCCAGGTCGCATCTTATCCGTCATTGGACCTAATGGCGCTGGTAAAACAACCCTGTTCAATATGTTATCGGGGATTTATCGCCCCATGACCGGAAATGTAGTTTTGGACGGCCAGGACGTGACAGGTATGCCTGCTCATTTGTTGGCTCGCCTGGGGATGTCCCGTACTTTTCAAAACCTCCAGATATTTCCCAATATGACTGTATTGGAAAATGTGGCTTCAGGGTTTCATTTGCAAGAAAAAGGTTCTTTGCTTGCCGATTTATTGCGTTTACCCTCTTCCAAGCAGCGAACTCGTATTTCCGAGGATAAAGCTTACGAATTGCTCCAGCGTGTACGCCTAGAACAGGCAGCGCATCGCATGGCCAGTGCTTTATCGTATGGTTCTCTAAAACGCTTGGAAATCGCTAGGGCATTAGCTTTAGAACCTAGATTATTACTGCTAGATGAGCCGGCAGCGGGTTGTAATGCTGTAGAAACTCATGAGATCGAGCGTTTAGTTGCCGAGGTAGCTGATAGTGGCATAGCTATTTTATTAGTTGAACATGATATGAAGATGGTAATGCGGATTTCCCAGAATATTGTTGTGTTAGATAATGGCGAGAAAATAGCCGAAGGCACCCCCCAAGAGGTTTCAAAACACCCCCGTGTGATCGAAGCCTATTTAGGGGTGAGCGCTACAGAAGAGGGGGTAGTCTGATGCTGTCAGTCAATCAATTGCGTTCTAGTTATGGCCGCATCGAGGTCCTGCACGGCGTTGATCTCGAGGTCAATTCGGGCGAAACAGTGGTAGTGATCGGTGCCAACGGAGCAGGCAAAACTACTCTTTTGCATTGCATCACTGGTATTCAGCCGGTTCAATACGGCAATATTATCTTTCGCGGGGAAAACCTCAACAGTATGCCAGCCTATAAGCGTGTACAAACTGGGTTGGCTTTATCTCCAGAGGGGCGACAGATTTTTACTAGTCTGACTGTCGAGGAAAATCTACGTTTGGGTGCTTATTTATATACTGACGACCGTGTCGAGTCTGACATGCAAGATGCCTACAATATGTTCCCCATTTTGCGAGAAAAACGTAAAGATTTAGCTGGTGGTTTATCGGGTGGGCAGCAACAAATGCTAGCGATTGCGCGTGCTTTATTAAGTCGGCCTGCTTGCTTATTATTAGATGAGCCTAGTATGGGTTTAGCACCCTTGTTGGTAGAGCAGATTTTTGCTGTGATTAGAGATCTTAAAGAGTTAGATGTCACGGTGCTGTTAGTAGAGCAAAATGCTTATGGCGCATTGAAAATTGCTGACCGTGGTTACGTGATGGAGGCGGGTGAAATAACACTGAGTGGTGATGCTCAGGAACTCATCGAGGATCCACGCGTACGCTCTGCCTATTTAGGTATCTAGGGGTGTATTCTGTTAGCATAGAGTTATGAGCCAATTGTCCACTGCCCATGATGATGCAGGCGCTCAGGCGCTGCAGGTCCGTGATCAGCATCGGACTGCTGCCCAGCGTTTAGTGCAACAGGTGCTGTCGCGGTACAGCGTCTCGGCGGCCGCGTTTATCGTAACTTTGTATGGTGATGTGGTTGAACCACGGGGTGGGATTTTGTGGATGGGCAGCATGATTCATGCTTCTCGGGCTGTGAACATCACAGAAAACCAGGTCCGTACAGCGGTCTCTCGCCTAGTACGTGCAGGGCAATTTCAGGGCGAACGTATTGGTAGGCGCAGTTTTTATCGCCTGACCGCAGTCGCTCGTGATGAGTTCAACGACGCTGCCGAGGTCATTTACGCACTTAAAAACAGACAGCGCTGGCAGCTTGTATATGTAGGTGCAGATGAAGCGCTGATGCGGCGACTCAAACGGTTGGGTTATGTATCGCTGACACCGCGCTTAGCAATGGGTCCAGATCATATCCCTCTACCTGCTGGCGCGGTTGTTTGGGATATCGATTTAATTCAGGGTAAAGAGCATTTTGCTGATTTCGTGGCTGAATACTGGGATCTCGAGCAACACGAACAGGCTTATCAGCAGTTTATAGATCTATTTCAGGCTGTCCCTCAGTGGGTAAATAGTTTGACACCAGAGTTGGCACTGACACTCAGGTTGTTGATGGTGCATCAATACCGGCAAATGATTTTACGGACACCTTATTTGCCCGTGGCGGCAGTGCCCGAGCAGCATTTAGAGTTTCAGGCGCGACGGCTGTTTGCGCGTCTTTACCAACAGCTATCTGCACTGGCTGATAGTCATATTGGTGATACTTTTGAAAATACCGATGGACACCTAGCGAAACACACAACAATTACAGAACGTCGTTTGCAGTGTCTAAAAGCAGTTGAGTAGTTTTAAGCGGTTTTTTTAACTTGAAACATTACATTTTCAGGGCAAACCCCTATTTAAGTGTAATGTGTCAGGTGGTTAAATGGATGGTGCCGCAGTAGCAACCGTCCGTTCGGTCAACCCTATTAAGGTCTGCTTCATTTAATTTAGGAGCACAACATTATGTATGCACAAGTTATAGATACCGGGAGCAAAGAGCCCAAACGCCCCGATGAATTAGGCGCCCAGGAAAAAGCTTTTATGCAGCGTATCGAGAGCAACGAAAAAATCGAACCAAAGGATTGGATGCCAGATGGCTATCGTCGCATGCTCGTACGTCAAATAGGCCAGCATGCTCACTCTGAGGTCGTGGGACAATTGCCCGAGGGCAACTGGATCACCCGCGCACCCACATTAGAGCGCAAGGCTATTTTATTAGCCAAGGTACAGGACGAGGCGGGGCATGGTTTGTATTTGTATTGCGCTGCCGAAACCCTAGGGGTCAGTCGTGACGATTTAATCGAACGATTGCATTCGGGGCAGATGAAATATTCTTCTATTTTTAATTATCCCACCCTGACCTGGGCTGACGTAGGTGCGGTGGGGTGGCTGGTCGATGGTGCTGCCATTATGAACCAGGTTCCCTTGCAACGTACCTCTTATGGGCCTTATAGCCGTGCGATGGTGCGCATTTGCAAAGAAGAAAGCTTTCACCAGCGCCAGGGCTTTGACATTATGCTCAAGATGGCCACGGGGACACCCCAGCAAAAAGCCATGGCCCAAGATGCTTTAAATCGTTTTTGGTATCCCTCGTTAATGATGTTTGGTCCCCCAGATGGTGATTCTGTACATACCGAGCAGTCGATGACTTGGAAAATCAAAATCAATACCAATGATGAATTGAGGCAACGGTTTGTTGACCAGACAGTGCCGCAAGCCGAATACCTAGGGTTGAAAATCCCTGATGATGATTTGCGCTGGAACGAAGAACAAGGATGCTACGACTTTACACAGCCCGATTGGGATGAGTTCTATCAGGTAATCAGCGGTTATGGGCCATGCAACCAGGAGCGCATGGACGCACGCATCAAGGCCTGGGATGATGGCGCTTGGTTCCGCGAGGCTTTGTCTGAGTACGGCAAAAAGGTCGCTGCCGAGCAGTCCAAAGCAGTTAATGAATAGCATGGACCCACAGGCTTTATTTGAATTCAGTAGGGCGCAATAAAGCGCAATGAGGAGAATCTATCATGTCTAGCGAATGGCCTTTATGGGAAATTTTTATTCGCGGCCAACATGGCCTGAACCACCGTCATGTGGGCAGTCTGCACGCCCCTGACGCCGAGATGGCGCTCAATCATGCGCGTGATGTGTATACGCGTCGCAATGAGGGGGTCAGTATCTGGGTAGTACGCTCTACCGATATCGTGGCCAGCGCACCCTCCAAGCGTGGCCCCATGTTTGAGCCCTCCAACTCAAAGGTATACCGCCATCCGACCTTTTTCAAAATACCAGAAGAAGTGGGGAAAATGTAATGACTCAAACCATTAGCACCCAAGATGCGCTCGAGCAGTTTTTTCTGCGCATGGGGGATAATACCCTGATTTTAGGACACCGTGTATCTGAATGGTGTGGTCATGCACCCGTTCTAGAAGAAGATATTGCAGTTGCCAATGTTGCGTTGGACTTAATTGGGCAAACACAGTATTGGCTTGGCGAGGCAGCCACACTCAAAGGGGGCGATACCACGGCCGACACGCTAGCATACCTGCGCGATGCATGGGACTTTCGCAATTTCTTATTGGTAGAGCTGCCCAATAAAGACTTTGGTTATACCTTGATGCGTCAGTTTTTATTTGATGTTTGGCATTATTTGCAGCTAGACGCCTTGCAACAATCCAGTCACGAACAAGTACGTGAAATCGCCCAAAAAGCCCTCAAAGAGGTCGATTACCATCTCGAACGTTCCAGTCACCTAATTATTCGATTGGGTAACGGTACCGAGGAAAGTCACCGTCGCATGCAAGAGGCCTTAGAGTATTTCTGGTCTTATACTGGCGAATTCTTTGTAGCAGATGATTATGACGAGGTGTTAGTCGCCGAGGGGATCAGCGTAAATCCCGAGTCTTTACGCGACAAGTGGTTATCTTTTGTAGGTGAGGTGCTGGCAGAGGCACAGCTGACACAGCCCGAGGTGAAATACATTCACAGTGGCGGTAGAAAAGGGGTTCACACCGAGTATCTGGGCCATCTATTAGCTGATATGCAGTTTTTGCCACGTGCCTACCCTGACGCAACGCAATGGTAGGAGGATACCATGGCACAAGTGACACAACGCCCTGATATTGACGAGGTTTGGAGCTGGCTAGAGCAGGTTCCTGATCCTGAGATTCCGGTGATATCACTCGTAGATTTAGGAATCATCCGCGAGGTTTATTACGATGAGGACGGTACCTTGGTAGTGGCTGTCACGCCGACTTATTCGGGATGTCCTGCCACCCAAGTGATCAATGATGACATCGAGGCCGCTTTGCGCGCCAACGGAGTCCAGCAGCTACGTTTAAAACGTCGTCTATCTCCGCCTTGGACCACTGACTGGCTCACTGAGCGGGGGCGCGAGCGCTTGCGCGAATATGGTATCGCACCGCCTGTGGAACAGGCCCAAGAGGGGTCAAAAACAATCAGGTTGCGCGGCGGCGGAGCACGTGTTGTGCCTTGCCCGCGTTGTGATTCAACCAACACTAAATTGATCAGCCATTTCGGCTCTACACCGTGCAAATCGCAATATCAATGTGAAAGCTGTCTAGAGCCTTTTGACTATTTCAAGTGTATATAAAATTGCGGAGATAACTATGGCGCGATTCCATCCATTGGAAGTGCTAGAGGTTCGCCACGACACACGTGACGCTATTGTCGTTACCCTCAAGCCATCAGCAGAAGCACAAGAACTATTTCAATTTATACCTGGGCAATACCTCACTTTCAGGCGTAAATTTGATGATACCGAAGTGCGTCGTTCTTATTCCATTTGTTCTGGTATTGACGATGGACTATTGCAGGTCGCTATCAAGCGGGTCGCGGATGGTGCTTTCTCTTCCTGGGCTAATGAGTCCTTGCAGGCAGGGGACACTCTAGAGGCGATGCCACCGTTAGGTAGCTTTTATGTTGATTCTGCCCCTCAAGAAGAGCGACACTACTTGGCTTTTGCAGGGGGAAGCGGAATTACTCCAGTGCTTTCAATTATAAAAAGCACGCTAGCCCGAGAACCCAAATCACGCTTCACGTTGATTTATGCCAATCAACAACTCAGCTCAGTCATGTTCAAAGAAGAGCTCGAGGACCTAAAAAATCGTTATATGGATCGTTTGTCCATCGTTCATATTTTTGATTTAGAAGGCCAAGAGATCGATCTGTTCACAGGTCGCATCGATGAGGAAAAACTCGAGGCCTTGTTTACGCATTGGGTTCATCTGCCTTCGGTACATACAACTTTTATTTGCGGGCCCGAGCCCATGATGCTGACCATTGCCGAGGGCTTAAAAAAGCGTGGAGTTGCCCAAGAGGACATCAAGTACGAGCTCTTTACCTCAGCTCAACCAGGTCGCATTGCGCGGCGCAAGGTGTCTACCGAAGAACAAAGCACTGAATCACAAACGACTGCTGTGACCGTGCTAGATGGCCTCGAGCGCAGTTTCACAATGGACAAACACAACGAAAGCTTGCTCGATGCTGCCTTGCGTAATGACTTGGACGCTCCTTACTCTTGTCGCGCAGGGGTATGTTCAACATGCAAGGCCAAGATTATCGAGGGTGAGGTCGAGATGCTAGTTAACCACGCTCTCGAAGATTACGAGGTTGAGCAGGGCTATGTGCTTAGCTGTCAGAGCTACCCACTGACAGACAGCGTCAAATTTAGCTATGACGAATAGGGGGGTGCTATGTCGAGCACTATGGATATATATGAGTACCTCGCTCAGGGTGGGGTTCTGACATCGCCTGATAACGTGCCTTCGCGCTATCGTGGTGAGCTTTTGCGATTAATGTCTTCATTTGTGGATAGTGAATTGGCCGCCAGTGCTGGTTTCGCCGCTTCGATTAATTTTGCTCCCAGCATTCAGGCTCGAATTGCTGCCAGCCGAATCACTTTAGAAAAAGCTGAGCACGCGCGCAAGGTGCTGGCAGTAATGAGTACTTTTGGTACTGATTCTTTGCGCTATGAACAACAGCATGATTGGGCAGCACGTATTGGCCGAGAGGATTCTTTAGAAAACTGCTCAGAGCAATTGGACATGCGCCTACCCGTTTTTTATTACCCCTTGCAGGGGTGGGTTGATGCGGTTGTGATGAACGTTTTACAAGGGCTAGCGGCGCAAGTGCAGCTGGCCGAGTTAGCCCAAGTGTCTTATACCCCATTTGCAGAAGCAATTCGTGCCATACAAGAGGGCGAAAAAGAGCATTTGGAACAGGGCATAGAGGCTTTAAAAGGCATCCTCACTAGCTCTGAACACCGTGATGAGGTTTCAAGCAGTTTTAATTATTGGCGGGACAAGGTTTCAGCTGGGTTTAGCCAAGCTCACCCAGAGCGATACGAAATGCTCAAAAAATTTGGTATTCGTCATCAATCTAACGAGCGTATGCTAGAAGAATGGACTGAGCGCCTTAGCCAGTTGCAACAAACGCTCAACCTATAATTTATCAAGGAGTTTGCATGTCGCAGTCAACTTCTGCACCCAGACATTTGGAAAGTTACGCATGTGGACAATGGCACAAGGGAAAAGGCCAAGCACAACCTTTGGTTGACGCCGTACGAGGCGAAATCATCGCCTATATTGATGCGACGGGTCTAGATTATCAGTCCATGTTGGACTATGGACGCGATGTGGGTGGGCCCGCGTTGCGGGATATGACCGTTCACGAACGCGCATTGATTATCAAAGAGTTGGGCCTGGCGCTACTCGAGTCCAAAGAAGAGTTGTATGCAAGCTCGACGCTAACGGGCGCCACGCGTAGCGATAGTTGGATAGATATTGATGGCGGCATTGGTACTTTGCTTAGCTATTCATCCAAGGGGCGACGCGAACTGTCCAATACCAAGGTATTGCTAGACGGTGCGTTAGAGCCATTATCACGTGATGGCAGTTTTAGTGCGCAGCATATTTTGACTCCTAAGCCAGGGGTTGCAATTCATATCAATGCCTTCAATTTCCCTTGTTGGGGGATGTTGGAAAAGCTTGCACCCACTTGGCTTGCCGGGATGCCAGCTATTGTCAAGCCGGCCAGTCAAACCGCGTATTTAACCGAATTAGTCGTGCGCAAGCTGCTCGCTACTGGTTTGTTGCCGGATGGCGCTTTGCAATTGATCTGCGGTTCTACAGGTGATCTACTGGATCATGTGGGCGCCCAAGATGTAGTGACTTTTACGGGCTCGGCAGATACTGGGCGTATGCTACGCGCTACCCCTGCAATCGTACAAAACTCGGTGCCTTTCAATATGGAGGCCGATAGCTTAAACGCCACCATTTTGGGCAGTGATGTTTCCACGGATTGTCCCGAGTTCCAGATGCTTGTCACTGAGGTTGTGAACGAGATGATCTCCAAGGCCGGACAAAAGTGTACAGCTATTCGTCGTGTACTGGTGCCGCGTAATATGGCCTCATCGGTGAATGAAGCCATTAAAGAGCGTTTGGAAAAGATAACGGTTGGCGACCCTGCGCTGGAAACAACCCAAATGGGACCTTTGGCTAGCGTTGAGCAAAGGCAAGAGGTACAGCAAAGTGTGGATGAGTTATTAACTGAAACTACTTTGGTGTATGGCCAGGCTGACGGAGGTGATGCAGGTGTTTCGGGTACATTTTTCCACCCTGTGTTGCTCTATTGCGAGGATCCCGTTCAAGCCCACAAAGTCCACAATATCGAGGCTTTTGGTCCTGTCGCTACGGTCATGCCCTATGATGATTTGGAGCAAGCAATTCACCTGGTAGAACGAGGCGGGGGCAGTTTGGTGACCTCGGTGTTTAGTTATGATGCCCAGGTGGTTCGCCAGTTGGTATTGGGTGTCGCTGCGTTTAATGGTCGTGTTTTTGTCTCGAACCGTGATAGCGAACGCAGTGCTACCGGTCATGGCTCTCCCATGCCGACTACCGTGCATGGGGGCCCTGGTCGCGCCGGCGGGGGCGAAGAGCTAGGCGGTATTCGCAGTATTTTGCACTATATGCAGCGCACTGCAGTACAAGGCCCGCCCGATGTATTAACAGCGGTGACGGGTCAGTGGTATGACGGTTCTGAGGCCACCCACGATGATCGACATCCCTTTAGAAAGAGCCTCGCCGAGCTGCGCATCGGTGATCAAATCATTACTGACAAGCGCACGATCACTACCGAGGACATCGAACACTTTGCTGAGTTTACTGGGGATAATTTCTATGCTCACATGGACGTAGAGGCAGCCAAAGCTAATCCATTCTTTGATGATCGGGTTGCACATGGATATCTGGTAGTGTCATTTGTGGCAGGGTTATTTATTGACCCCGATCCAGGCCCAGTTCTAGCTAATTATGGGGTGGACAACTTGCGCTTTTTAACCCCGGTGTATGCGGGCGATACCTTGGGGGTGCAGTTCACATGTAAAGAGATTAATCCTCGTGCCAATGCCGATTACGGCGAAGTTCGTTGGGATTGCAAGGTCACCAACCAAGACGACGTGGTAGTGGCGCACTATGACGTGTTAACAATGGTGGCCAAATAAGAGAGGGTGCTATGGCACATGTTTTTTCTTTTGATGGCCTGATACCGGTAGTCCATCCCAGCAGTTTTATCCACCCTAATGCCACCTTGATTGGTGACGTTATTATCGGAGCAGGCTGTTATGTTGGTCCGGGTGCAGTTTTACGAGGTGATTTTGGGCGTATTGTGCTCAAGGCAGGCTCCAATGTCCAAGATAATTGCATCGCACACTGTTACCCAGATGCCGACGTGATTGTCGAGGAAGACGGTCATGTAGGCCATGGGGTCATTTTGCATGGCTGCATCATTGGTAAAAACGCGATGGTGGGCATGAATTCGGTAGTCATGGATCATGCTGTGGTAGGCGAAAATGCCATTGTAGGTGCAATGGCATTTGTGAAAACAGCCCAAGAAATACCTGCAAATCATTTAGCTGTGGGCACGCCAGCGCGTATATTACGCGAGCTTAGCGACCAAGAGCTACAATGGAAGAAAGAAGGGACTGAGGTATATCAATGGTTAGCCATGAAAAACCCTGAGTTACTCAAAGCTGTTGATGCTCCCCTTGCCGAACCTGAATCCGATCGCAAGCGTTTACAAATGCCCGAGTATGATTCCTTGCATTTGCGCCGCTTTAAAGCAGGCGAGGTATAAGCAGTTAATTTACTGTCAATAGGACATAAGCAGCCCATCTGCATTGCTCATATAAAAAGGGTTACCGATGATTGAATATCGGTAACCCTTTTTTGTGGTCGCGGCTTTTAGCTTGAATGACCGCGACTGGAACTAAAGAAAGCAACAGAATGGGTTATGATGTTTTATCATCCTTGGTTTGAGGATGAGCATCTTGGGTGCCTTTTTCGTTTTGTTTTGTAGTTGCTGCATCTTGTGCATCTCCTACATCTGCACCCGTTACATCACTATCATCTGTGGTGCCCTCGTCGTATTCGAGGTCTTCTTCGTCATTTTGCAGGTCATCATCGTGTGCCTCCATATCCCAAGGCAAGATCCCAGGGGATACGTGCAAGAAGTGCATGTACTTCTCGAACTGATCTAAAATATCAGCGATGATGTCCTGTTGTTCGTAGCCATAGATATCATATGCTTGGCCACCTCGGCGCAAGAACACTTCAGCGCGGTAAAATTTACGCACACCTTCTTCATCTGTAGGGATGTTTTCAGGTAATTCAATGTCTGGTAGCTCGTAGCCACGTAGACGAATTTCGTAAACAAACTCCAGCTTTTCCTCTTGCATGACTTCAAAGTGCGCGCGGCAATTTTGAGTGTCAAAGTGCACCGAGGCTTCCCAGCCACGTTCTTGCAGCTCAGTTTGAACATTTTCCATGCTGCTCATGACAGTTGTTTTAATAAAACGACTGACGTCTTGCTTTGAAGGGAAGTCGACCAGATTAGCGAGGCGTTTTTTCCATTCATTGCGTCCCAAGCGGTTGGTGGTGGGCGGTGCAGTATGATGCAGTTGACTGGCGTCGTGGTGCTCTTCAATGATTAAGGCGCGCCACATACCGATGGCCGAGATAATCATAATAATCGCAAAAGGCAGGGCGCTAATAACAGAGCCTGCTTGCAGAGCACTTAGACCATTGGCCAGCAACAAAGCAATAGCTACCAGACCAGATATAGAGGCCCAGAAAACGCGTTGCCATACGGGCGTTTGTGCTGCACCCCCTGATGCCAATGAGTCAATCACCAAAGAACCAGAGTCAGATGATGTGACAAAGAACAGAGCAATCAGCAATACACTGATAAAGCTTACAACCGAGGTAAAGGGCAGTTGCTCAAAAAACTTAAACAAGGCGATGGCGTGGTCTTGCTGGACATGGTCAATGAGGCCGGTGTAGCCATCAATAATGATCATATGCAAAGCGGTATCGCCAAAAACTGAAAACCAAACAAAAGTAAAGGCAACAGGAACAACCATCACCCCAACAATAAATTGGCGGATGGTTCTACCACGGCTAATACGAGCAATAAACAGACCTACAAAAGGCGCCCAGGCAATCGTCCAGCCAAAAATAAACAGTGTCCAGTTACCAATCCAATCACTACCGGTGTAGGCCTGTAGGTTAAATGTGCGCTGCACAATATTGCTCAGATAGCTACCTGTATTCTCCATAAAGGTATTGAGAATAAAAATGGTAGGACCGGTCACAAACACAAACACCATCAACCCAACAGCAATGAAGATATTGAGCAGTGATAGGTTTTTAACCCCGCGATCCAGACCTGCCCCTACCGACACCGCCGTCAAGGCTGTGACAGAAACAATAGTCGTGATTTGGACCGTATAGCTAACGGGAATACTGGGCCATAAATAATTTAAACCCACGTTAATTTGCGTCACTGACAGACCTAGCGTCGTCGCAATTCCAAATAAAGTCCCCAAAATGGCAAATACGTCTACTGCATGACCAATAGGGCCGTAGATTCTATTGCCAATCAAAGGGTACAGAGCAGAGCGAATGGACAGGGGCAAGCCGTGACGGTAGGTAAAGTACGCTAGAGTCAGCCCAACCAAGCCATAAATAGCCCAAATATGAAATCCCCAATGGAAAAACGAGATCTGCATGGCCTGCTTTGCTGAATCAATGGTTAATGCAGGGCCTTCGGGCGGAGAGGCATAGTGCAGTACAGGTTCGGCAACCCCGAAAAAAAGCAGTGCAATGCCATAGCCTGCAGCAAAGAGCATCGCAAACCACGATAAAAAGCTGTACTCGGGCTCGGCATGATCCGGGCCTAATTTGATACTGCCCCATTTTGAAAGAGCAATAGCGACCATGAACAACAAAAAGAATGCCACCGCCAGCATGTAAAACCAGCCAAAGTGAACAGTCAGATAATCAAGTACATCAGCCAGTACCTGCCCGACAGCTACGGGGTCGTACATGGTACCAATAAGCAAAATAAGAATTAGAGTAAATGCTGGGATAAAAACAGGGAAAAGAATTGTTTTTGGCACAGCAGGTTTTTTTTGTACCATGATGATTTTCTTTGAAGGAAAAAGATGTGATAAAAAGACAGGGAAAGAAAGATCAAATGAGGCAGTAGTTGTTTTTCTTCTTAATTGAATGAGTTCTTTGTTCTTAAGGTGATATTAGTGCCTTATAAGAAAGATTTATACCGCTTATTTGCAATTCTTGTCAATTGACTTTTGCCGCAAAACAGATATAAAAAACATAAAATAAAGCAGGCACCCAAAAAGGAAAACCCTAACCTTTTTGGGTTTTTCATCATGAAATTAACCGGGGTAAAAAGTGGATACCACCGCCAATCCCGCTGGTATGGAAATCAACGAAAATAAAGTGCTAATAACGACAGTCGAAGCAGATTTGTCTTCGTAGGCTTTATTACCTACTGCCAAAGCAGGTACTGCAGTAGCAGTGGGAATAACACCAATTAGAAAGGCCGATGCTAAAAGTTCACCGCGCAAGCCCAGTAATATTCCAACACCTAGAATTATGGCGGCTTGCAAGATGTTTTTGACAAATGTGTTGAAAAGAATTTCTCGATCAAGGTGGAATTTAGATTTGGAAATAAATAAGCCCAAGAAAAATAGCGCTACACCCCCTGCTGTTTCTCCTAATTCGTTAATAGACTGGTTCGCTATTTCGGGGAGTTTAAAGCCCATCACAGCCAGGATAGCCCCCAGAATGGGTAATACCACCAAAGGCTGTACAACTGCGCGGCCCAAAGCTTTGAGCGGGCTGGCTTGAGCAGTTCCAGACTGTACTATTGCCAGAGCTAATGGCAGGATAATGACGGTATAAATTAAATTACCAATCACGACTGCAATCAGCCCCGAACTACCAACTGCAGCAATCAATACTGGTGGTCCACAGTAGGCCATATCCGGAAAAGAAACAGCCAAAGCCTGCATCGTAGCGGTGGGAGTGTCGTATTTTTTGATCACTCGACCATACACATAGCCAAAAATATAGGTCAATACCAGACCAATTCCCATTGCCAGTGCATAATCGACATCCAAGATATCTTTGGGTGAGGACGTCAATGCGGCTAAAAACAATGCTAGAGGCAAAGCAATTTTAACCACAAAGGCAGCTAAGCCGTCCGCATACTCTTTTTTTATAAATCCTGTTTTGCCAGATATCCAACCTAAGAATATACCCAGAGAAATGGGGCCCAACGCAGCCAATATCGTGTGAGAGAGCATAAGATTTCCTTTTTGTTTTTAATCGCAATATTTTATCTGACTGTTTGAAATTAATTCTTTCTGCTAACAATTCTTTAGAAACACTTTTTGTTCATCAGGATAAAGATAGATACAATTTAAATGGCAGACGTCCGTATGCATGTTTTGTATTTGCATTCAATTGCTCTACTTTTCATAAGTTTCTTTCTAGGCATTGATATATAAAAAGAGTAATATAGGGTATTGTCAATATGAAAGAAACAGCAATATTTATCTAAGGAGTTGCCATGGTGCGATGTGTTCGCTTATTTACTGATGAGCATGGGCAGGTCCAAGCACAGGAGGGCGTATTACAGTACGAAACTGCTGAGCGCGGTGATTACACCACGCGGACATTTTCAGCCAAGCAGGTCTTTTATAGATCAACCCCTGCTGGAGGTGCCTCTGATTGGCATTTGGATCCAACTCGCCAGTTTGTCATTACTTTACAAGGACATCTGTCCTTTGAGACCGAGGCAGGGCAAACATTTGAATTGCAAAGAGGTGATGTGCTACTGACCGAGGAAACGGCAGGCAAAGGGCATCGCTGGAATATGCTTGGCGATGAGCCGTGGGTGCGCGTTTATGTCACTTTGTCAAAAGACACCGATGTTTCTTTTTTAGCAAATAAATAAAAATTAATTTAAAGGAGCTAGGCATGATCCGTTGTGTGTATTTGTTTACGGACGATAGTGGGCAGTCAGATTTTGAAGAAGGTTACCTGCAGCTTGATAACACAGCAGGTAATGATGTCAGTAGTTTAATGGCGATGGCCAGATCTGTTTCGTTCCGCGAGACCAGTAGTGGGGGCAGCTTTGATTGGCATAATGCGCCTACCATTCAATACGTAGTGACCTTAAAAGGCACACTAGAATTTGAAACACATACTGATAAACGTTTTGTTTTGCATCCTGGTGATGTTTTGCTGGCTGAGGACATCACTGGCGGCGGTCATCGCTGGCATTTGATTGACAACGAACCTTGGTTGCGTGCTTATATTGCCTTGGATGGTGATGCCGAGGCTTCCTTTGTCGCCAATTCAACCCTATAAAAGAGGTCATCCATTATGAGCAAAACAACGCCTGAACGTGTTGATTTTTTGTTAATCGGGGCGGGCATCATGAGTGCCACCGTGGGCACGCTCTTGAAAGAATTAGATCCCAGTGCCGATATCCTGGTGTTAGAGGCTCTCGAAGACTGTGCTCTCGAGAGCTCCAATGGTTGGAACAATGCAGGAACAGGGCACGCTGCAAATTGTGAATTGAATTACACACCACAAAAAAGCGATGGCACTGTCGATATTAGTCGCGCACTCGAGGTTAATGTAGAGTTCGATCTCTCGCGTCAACTGTGGTCTTATTTAGTCGAAAAAGGCATCATTGATGACCCAGCCGATTTTATACGCTCTTGCCCGCATATGAGCTTTGTTTGGGGTGATGAGAACGTCAAGTTTCTGCGTGCACGACACCAAGCCATGTCAGCGCATCATTGCTATCACGGCATGCAATTTAGTACTGACCCCAAAGAGATCGAAGAGTGGGCCCCATTAATTATGCGCGGCCGTGACGGCAACACCCCGGTGGCTGCTACACGTATGATTACCGGCACCGATGTTGATTATGGGACGCTCACTCGGCTGTTATTTGAGCACTTAAAAAAATCTTCTGGTGTTAGCGTTCGTTATTTAAATACGGTGACTGACTTTGAGCGCGATTCTCAGTCAAATGAATGGATTGTGACCGCGCGTTGTTCGATGACCCATGAAAAGCGTCAATTTCAAACCCCATTTGTATTTATTGGGGCTGGAGGAGGGGCCTTAGAGTTATTAGAGAAATCTGATATTCCCGAAGGCCATGGCTACGGCGGGTTTCCTGTTGGGGGCATTTGGTTACGTTGTGATGACGAAGAAGTCAGCCATCAACATAATGCCAAGGTCTACGGCATGGCTCCTACCGGTTCTCCGCCCATGTCTGTACCGCACTTAGATACTCGCATTGTCGAGGGTAAGCGCTCAGTACTGTTTGGGCCCTATGCAGGCTTTTCTACCCGTTTCCTTAAACACGGCTCATTGACAGATTTATTCCGCTCTGTTCGTTCAGATAATGTCGTGCCCATGCTGGATGTGGCCAAAGATAACTGGGACCTTACCGAGTATTTAATATCTCAGGTCTTGCAAAGCGGGGGGCATCAGTTTGATATGTTGACGCAGTTTTACCCCCAAGCCAGACGCCCACAATGGGAGCACGTAGTGGCGGGGCAGCGTGTACAGATCATTCGCCCCACGCATAAGCATCACGGTGGCCGTTTAGAGTTTGGCACCGAGTTAATCTCAGCCTCTGACCAATCATTAGCGGCATTGTTAGGTGCATCGCCCGGCGCATCGACCGCAGCTTTTATTGTTATTGAGTTGCTCGAACGCTGTTTTGCTGATCGCTTGACACCGGATGGTTGGTTAAACACGCTGCGCGAGATCTTTCCTACTTATGGTATCAACCTTAAAACTGATGCTGATGCATGCCGGAGTATCCGCGCGCAGACTGCCCAAGTGCTTAAATTAGACAACATTTAATAAAAGCAGCTCTCAAGAAAAACATATATAGGAACAAAAGATGGCAATAAAAAATGTCGCTGATTTGTTGGTGCACACGCTGGCTGAAGTAGGCGTAAAACGCATTTATGGGGTTGTCGGAGACAGTTTAAACGGTGTGACCGAAGCCATACGCACACAGGGTGAAATAGAATGGGTGGGCACGCGTCACGAAGAGGTGGCTGCTTTTGCTGCCAGTGGCGAGTCACAGCTTACTAATGAATTAGCCGTTTGTGCAGGGTCATGTGGCCCCGGCAATTTACATCTGATCAATGGTTTATATGATGCTCATCGTAGCCGTACCCCGGTATTGGCGATTGCAGCTCATATCCCATCCGCCGAGATTGGTAGTGGTTATTTTCAAGAAACCCATCCTGATCAGCTTTTCAAAGAATGCAGCCACTACTGCGAGCTGGTCTCCCATCCTGATCAGCTGCCTTATGTCATTGAAAATGCGATTCGAGCAGCCGTAGGGAAAAAAGGAGTAGCAGTTATTGTGCTACCAGGTGATGTGGCCTTGCAAGACTCACCAGTCAAAGGAGTTTCACCGCGTGCCAGTTTATTGCCTAAGGACCCGCTGGTAATTCCCCAAGAACAAGAAATACAGGCCTTGGCCGCTTTGTTAAATGATTCAAAGCGCGTGGCGCTATTTGCAGGGCGGGGTTGTGCGGGTGCCCATGCGCAGCTCATGGATTTGGCCGCAGCGCTCAACAGTCCAATTGTGCATGCGCTTGGGGGTAAAGAGCATGTTGAGTATGATAACCCTTATGATGTAGGGATGACTGGCTTTATTGGTTTTGAATCTGGTTACAAAGCCATGCATTCTTGCGACACCTTGTTGATGTTGGGTACTGATTTTCCATATAAACAGTTCTTGCCTAGCAAGGTCAAAATAGCCCAGGTTGATATTCGCCCTGAAAATTTGGGTCGCCGAGCGAAACTCGAATTAGGGGTAGTAGGGGATATCAAAGAAACTATCAAGGCGCTTTTACCGCACTTGCAAGAGCGTACCGAACGAAATTTCCTGGATGCCGCTCTCAAAGATTACCAGCGTTCGCGCCAAGCTCTAGGCAAATTAGCACAACCCGGTAGCCACGGCCTGATACACCCACAGTATCTGACAGCCGTTGTCAGCGAAAAAGCGGCACAAGATGCAATTTTTACAGCTGACGTGGGTACCCCAACGGTATGGACAGCGCGATATTTGCAAATGAATGGTCAACGCCGTTTGATAGGCTCCTTTACACATGGCTCGATGGCGAATGCCATGCCCCAAGCCCTGGGGATCAAAATGGCTCAGCCCGACCGACAAGTCATTTCCTTTTCTGGGGACGGTGGGTTTTCTATGCTGATGGGCGATCTGATTAGCCTCAAGCAGCACGATATCCCGGTCAAAGTAGTGATTTTCAATAACGGTGTCTTGGGCTTTGTAGCGCTTGAAATGAAAGCCGCAGGATTTGTAAATACAGGAGTTGATTTAGAAAACCCTGATTTTTCACAGGTCGCGAAGTCGGTTGGCATTTATGGTGAACGCGTCGACAATTCGGATGATTTACCCACTGCAGTCGATCGGTTCTTGGCCCATGACGGGCCTGCAGTCCTAGATGTGGTAACCGCCAGCCAAGAGTTGGTATTGCCGCCAACCATCCATATGGAGCAGGTTAAGGGTTTTAGTTTGTGGGGTTTGCGGGCTGTGATGGATGGGCAAATGCAGCACGTTATCGATTTGGCCAAAGTCAATTTATTTGATCGATAGGCACAATTGGGTACAAGTACTGTGTTGAACCCATTCAATAGAGCACTTGTGGTTTTAATGGCCTAACTTTTAAAAGGTAGGGAAAAATGTTCAATGAAACCGTAGTCGACTTATCGCGATTACAGTTTGCTGCGACCGCCTTGTATCATTTTTTGTTTGTCCCGTTGACGTTGGGACTTTCAGTGCTACTTGCGGTAATGGAAACTGTTTATGTAGTGACCGGTCGCGAGATCTATAAGCGAATCACACAGTTTTGGATGCGCTTGTTCATGATTAACTTTGCTCTGGGGGTAGCTACTGGGCTGACCATGGAGTTTCAGTTTGGCATGAACTGGTCATATTACTCTAGCTTTGTGGGTGATACATTTGGAACCCTATTAGCAGTAGAAGGTTTGATGGCTTTCTTTATGGAGTCCACCTTTGTAGGGCTGATGATATTTGGTTGGGGGCGCCTTTCCAAGGGTAAGCACTTGGTCATTACCTATTTAGTGGCGCTAGGGTCCAACCTGTCGGCGATGTGGATTTTAGTCGCTAATGGTTTCATGCAGCACCCCGTAGGTGCCGAATTTAACCCTGTAACAATGCGTATGGAGTTGGCCAGTTTTGAGCATCTGTACTTTAACCCAGATGCACAGGCCAAATTTGTACATACTGTATTAGCAGGCTACGTCACGGCAGCTATTTTTGTCTGTGGTATCAGTGCTTTCTACATGCTGCGTAATCGCCACGTAGATGTCGCGCGCCGTTCTTTCCGTATTGCGGCTTTGTTTGGTGTATTGGGCACCGCAGGCGTCATTACATTGGGAGACGCACTAGGCTACGTGGGCGGGCATTCACAGCCTTCCAAGTTGGCCGCCATGGAAGCCCTCTGGGAGCCTGAAGAGGCTCCAATGCCGTTTAATGTGATTGCGTTCCCATCGCAAAGCGAAGAGCGCAACCTTTTCGAGGTGCAAATACCCGCTGTGTTGTCTATCTTGGTGACGCACTCCTTAGATGAAACGGTGCCGTCAGCATTAGAACTCCAAGAAGAGGCCAAAGAGCGCATTAAAAATGGCATACCAGCTGTTGTGGCGATGGAAGAGTTAGGCAAGGACCCCAACAACGAGCAGGCCTTGGCTCAATTTGAGGCGCACAAAGCAGATGTAGGCTATGGCCTGCTGCTGCAAAAGTATGCGCCCGAGGGGGACGTCACACAAGTGACTGATGAGGAAATCGAGTTAGCGGCCAAAGATACAATCCCCGAGGTCTGGGTGATTTTCTGGGCTTTCCGCCTGATGGTGGCATTTGGTTTACTCATGTTGGCTTACTTTGTCACGGCTATCGTGATGACCCTAAGAAATACCGTACAGGATTCACGCTGGTTCCTGCGCGCTTCGGTGTGGATGATTCCTGTCCCATTCTTAGCCTGTGAAATGGGTTGGTTAGTTGCTGAAATGGGCCGCCAGCCGTGGACAGTATTTGAAATACTACCGACTTGGTTATCAGCATCTACACACTCAGTCACCTATATGGTGGTATCTTTAACCGGTTTTGTGTTGCTTTATACTGCTTTTGCCATCGTCGAGATGTATTTGATGGTGCGCAGCATCAAGAAAGGTCCCGATGCGCCTAGCGAGCTAGAACTCAAACAGCTAGGAAAAGCACCTGCACAAGGCCAATTGAGCGCAGAATAAGGAGCACGCCATGGATTTATATTTTTACTTAATCATCGTTTGGTGGTTGCTACTTGGCGTCTTGTTGATTGCCCTGGGTGCAATGGTGGGCATGGACATGGGGGTCGGTACGATCTTGCGTTATGTGGGTCGTACTGACGAAGAACGCCGTGTTGCCCTGAATATCATTGGCCCACACTGGGACGGCAACCAAGTCTGGTTTGTCCTAGGGGGTGGGGCTATCTTTGCAGCTTGGCCATTAGTGTATGCCACCTCTTTTTCCGGGTTTTATATTGTCATGCTCATTTTGTTATGGAGCATGATCATACGCCCACTAGGCTTTGAATATCGTAGCCAGATCCCTTCAGCCTCTTGGCGTAATGTCTGGGATTGGAGTTTATTCATTTCCGGTTTCATTCCCATGTTGGTCTTTGGGGCTGCTGTGGGCAATGTATTGTTAGGGGTACCATTTCACTTTAGTAATCGGATGGTTTCTTACTATACCGGCAGCTTCATTGAGCTCTTTAACCCATACGCTATTTTATGCGGTTTAGTTGCTGTTGGAATGGCTATTTATAAGGGCGGCGCGATGTTAATGATTCGCAGTGGCGAAGAAAAAATCACTCGCCGTGCTCGTACTGCAGCGATTTGGGGCGGTATCATTGCACTGATTATCATGACCATCTTGGGCTTTTGGTCCGCTGGATTACCAGGTTATGAAATCGTCCAATCACCTGCTCCAGGGGTACAGCAAACACCCTTGCATCAAACAGTTGCCATCGTGCCTGATAGCCTTTTGAGTAACTACGATGCACACCCTGTACTGTGGTTGCTACCTGCTTTGGCCTACGCTGGGATTATTTTGGGTATTATTGCTCTGCTCGCTGGCCACCCTGTTTGGGGTTGGTGGTTGGGCGCGTCCTCTTGGGTGGGGGTTATCGGGATGGTTGGCGCAGCCATGTTCCCATTCATCATGCCCTCTAGCAGTGATCCATCACATAGTCTGACCGTCTGGAACTCCGGTGCGAGTGAGTTAACCATGGGCTGGATGCTCGGCTTTTCTGCTATCTTTATCCCGTTAATTGCTTGCTATACCAGCTGGGCCTTCCACGTGATGCGTGGCAAGGTTGACCTAGAGCGTCTCGAGCAAAAAGACGGGCATATGTACTAAGGAGAACGATCAATGTCAACTTTTTCCCGTGTGGTTATTTTGTTTATATTGGCAGTGATCACAATCCTCATAGCCATTATTTTGGGGGATTATGGCCCCTGGTATTTGGCGTGGTTGTTGGGTACCGGATTCATGATTCTGGTTGCCGCTATGGGGGGTGTGCTCTTTGAGGACCAAGACAGCGAGCTCATCCAAAGAGAAGGGTTTGATGAGGCACCCAAAGACGAGTCGTAGTATTTATTACTGCTAATTAGCCACCCATTTATGCATAGGCCCTGCCGCTAGCGATAGCGGGCAGGGCCTTGTTATTAGGGTTGCACCATATTCAACGTTGTACAGCTCAACTGTAACCTAGTGATGCATTAATACAGTAGAACGCAGCTCTTATAGGGTCCACTTATAGACCTGACCATCTTTGATAATGGCCTTTAAAGAGTTTTCAGGATCAGTTAAAAAATCTAGATTTTTGTCGGGCGCACCATCAACAATGAGAATGTCTGCCATTGAGTTTTCTTTGAGCACGCCTACGGGGGCAGGATAAGGATAACGATTGCCGGCCATTGACAGTAGTTTGCCGTTGTCGCCGGTGGCAATTTTGAGCGCGGCTAAAGGCTGGTAAAACTGCGTCATTTTCGCCAGCATATGTCCCTGGCGAGGTAGGTTTTGGGGAGTAAATAAAATATCAGTACCCCAAGCAGTTTTGATATCAAAGCGCTGTGCGAGCTCATAAGCATTTACAGTGCCCTGTGCAACACGTTGCTGTTTTTTTTGTGTGTTGGGGTCGTTGTGCTGGTTGGCGTCTTGGTCACCTAAAAAAGGCTGTAGGCTCCACCATACACCTGAATCTTTCATCAAGCGGGCCGTCTCTTCGTCGGCCAGTTGGCCATGTTCGATGGATTCGACACCATTTTCTACCGCACGTCGAATCCCCGCTGCAGTATATACGTGCACCATCGCATAGGTACCCCAGTCTTTAGCGGCTTGCACACCAGCGCGTAGTTCTTCGGCGGTAAATTGTACGCTGTCTATGGGATCGTATAGCGAGGTCACGCCGCCACCAACCATCAGTTTTATTTGTGTAGCGCCCAGCAACAATTGCTCGCGTACGCGTTGTAATACCTGAGCTTTCCCGTTGGCTAACGAGGTAACCCCCGCACGCTCACTGTGGCCCAACTGATCGGGTGTAGCTGGAATTTCATAACGCATACGAAAATCCCCATGCCCAGAGGTCTGAGACACCATGGCACCGGATGGAAAAATCCGTGGCCCATGCAGAATATGGTTATCGATAGCTTTTTTGAGAGCAAAGCTAGGCCCCCCAGCATCACGAACCGTTGTAAAACCACGCAATAACGTGTTTTCAGCCTCTTTGGCTGCGATTAGGTGGATAAGCGCAACATCTGCCGTCATGGCCTGCATTTCAGTAATAGCGCATAAAGTGGTATGCCAATGGGCATCAATCAATCCCGGCATTACTACGTAGTTCTGACAATCAATAATATGTGCATCGCCGTGCTCAATACCGGCCCCCTCGATCGCAGTAATTAGGTTGCCTTCGATGCGCAAACTAAGACCAGTTTGTAAACGCTCTTGCTCGCCATCAAAGAGGCGCATATTGGTCAGCACAAGGGGTTTATCGCTGTACTGAGGCGTCAGACCAAATCTGCTTTGCTGCCTAAAGGCGGTAAAGGATTGTTGTAAACGAGCTTGTCCAGCATTATCTGCCATTGCCATCATGACTTGATCGTGGACCTTACGCGCAGGGCCTTCCGAGCACTTGCAGCTACTGTGCTCTTCCTCTATGTGGGTCGGGGGCGTGTAGACTGCGTGAAGCGGATCGGGTGTAAACATGGGGCATCCTTTTGTGATTGATCAGAGAATGCGGATTCAATAATGATTTTGGTTTTTATTTAAAGCGGTATTCATCAAAATCCAATTGGCGCACGAGTTGGCGCGCCAATTCATCCGATATTTTTCTATGGCGAGCCAGGGAATAAATGGATTGTCTAGCAGTACTAATAATTGTAAGACGCATTTTCTTTTTTTCTAAATAAAGCTGATGGTCAGGGTCATCGGGGTCTGAACTGCTGATAAAGGTTTGTTTGAAATCATTTAATAGCAGCTCTTTTAGGTCGTGTTGATTAATACCTGCCGGCAATGAGGCTGTATCTACAGATTGAATGTAGCGATCCAGCTCTTTTTCGGCTTGGTGGAAAGCAAAGTTCAGGGCACTTTTGCGCTGTTCACTGTGGCGTGAGTGGGGTTTGTTGCTGCGCGGTATTTTTTTCAATAAAAGAGGCAGGGCGATACTCGCGGCAACCAGTGTTGCGATAATCACTGTGGCAGCCAGAAAAATCGCTAAATCCCTTGCAGGAAATGCACCGTTATCGGGTAATAATAAAGGCAGTGTCATCACGCCAGCTAATGATAGTGCTCCTCGGGCGCCAGCAAAAGACATAATCCATATGTGTATCCATCGAATGCTGTCATTGATAGCAAAGAGGTTAGGGCGCAATAATTTAGAGCTAAATACAGCAGCCGTAATCCATAAGAAACGCAGCAAAACCAACGCTAATAAAATAGCAATAGCATAAACTACTAGCCACCAAGGGTTGTGGTGACCGGTTTGTTCAACAATTCTGATTGCGCCGGTAAAAATTGCAGGTAATTGTTCACCTAACAGCACAAAGATCATACCGTTCAAAGTAAATTGGATGGTGTCCCACATGGATGTGCGGCGCATCCGCGTGAGGGTACTGACCCGCCCAGAGAGCTCTAAATGGCTCATCGTTAGCCCTGCCGTGACGGCTGCTAGGATGCCTGAACCCTGTATGTGCTCGGCCAAGGCATAGGCTGCAAAAGGCATCAACAGGCTGAGCAAGATATCAGCACCCGTATCGCTACCAAAGAAACGACTAAAGTAACGATACATACTGGACAGAGCCCAGGTGACAACCACCCCCATCAAAATCCCGGCAAAAACCACCCAAGCAAAAGATTTGGCGGCCTCGACCAAAGAGAATGTACCGGTCATGACTGCCGCCACTGCCATTCTAAAAGCGACCAGACCACTGGCGTCATTAAAAAGGCCTTCGCCCTCTAGGATCGCCATGATGCGACGTGGCATGGGCAAACGGCGGGTAATACCATTCACTGCAACTGGGTCGGTAGGTGAAACAATAGCAGCCAGTGCAAAGGCGACCATCAAAGGCATGGATGGGATGAGCCAATGCAATAAATATCCCAAGCCAAGCACGGTGATAATCACTAATCCGAATGCCAGCAAAAAGATACTGAATCTATCTTTCTTTAATTCATCTTTTGGGATTCGCCAGCCATCCAAGAAAAGCAGAGGAGGAATAAAAAGGAAAATAAAAACCTCAGGTTGTAGTGCAATACCCTCGTCAAAAAAGCTCGTAATGATAAATCCAAGGGCAATTTGGATCAGGGGGGTGGGAATTCCCCAAGGCAGGACGCGACCAATCATGCTGCTAAAAATCACAGCAATGAGCATTACAAAGATGAGAATTATTATTTCCATATTTTATTTCTTGGAGAGGAGGTCACTAAGAAAATTAAAAGAACCAACCCTAATGACCTGGGTTTGTATTGTTACGAACGACTCAGTTTACCGTATAGTCTGCAGTGGGACTTGTTTGCAATTAACAAGTTTTGCAATAACGATTGGCAATCCTTTGTGCTCAATGCTAGTATTTTTTAAGGGTTTAAACTTTAAAGCAACCCAATCAAGGAGCAAATAAAAATCATAAAAAAAGCCAGTTGCGCAATCCAAACGTAAAAAAGGTTTTTCACAACATGCATTTAAAAAATCGCAACGCGTGGTGTTATATCAAACAAGGGATACTTTTAGTGCTGCTTTGGGCAGCTTTTTCCTTTGTGCCGGCCCATGCCCAAGAGGCACCGCCTGCCGACGATGTCAACGGCGAGGTGACTGTAGAGTTATTGGCCGAAGCATTGGCTGATGACTCGGTCAGAGACCAGCTGGTCGAGCACTTGCGGGCTATTTCACATGGAGAGAGTGTTGTCATCGTTGATGAGGATGGCACACAAACTCCGCTCGCGCATGATGGGACCAAAGAATCCGCCGGCGGGAAATTTGTCCAGCGCTTGCAGGCATTTGCCCAGGGATTACGTAAAGATATTGGGCATTCATGGCACATTATCTTGTCTTTGTTCAAAGGTGATGACAGTCAGGTCGAGCGCATCAAAAGTTGGCATCAGGCTGTATTGAGCCTGATTCTGACCATTGTGGTCACAGTGATCGCTTTTAGGATCTTGCGCAGTGTAGTCATGCCGATATTTCGGGCATTCGCCCAGTGGGCGACCAAATTACCCTCCGCTGCAAAGCTGGCATCCCAGCAGCGCGCACTGGAAAGACGTTTTTTGCAGCGTAGACGTCGTGCCACACAGCTACGCCAAAAACAAGAGGAGGCCGCAGAAACCGAAAGCGCAGGCGAGTTTTCTCATATACAAGATGACACTGATTCAGCGACAGAAACTGCTGATAGTGACCTTAGCAGGCTCGATCCTGATCAAGCCAAAAAGAATTACGTCGAGCGCTACACCAAGTTGCGCAAAATGGCCGCAGTAGTTGGCGCCTTCGTGGTTGATGTATTGGCTATTATGGTGGCTGCTCTGGTGGGGTATGTGGTCACGACCGCTGCTTTTGCTCATGAACATCAACTGACCTTGTTTAGCATGCAGTTCTTGACGGCATTTTTCGCCGTAGAGGTGGTTAAAGCCATTAGCCGCTTATTCTTTGCTGAACGCTTCGAGGCATTACGCTTAATCCCTATAGCTGAGCAGCGCGCACGTTACTGGCACGGTTGGTTTGCCAACGTAGTTAATGTAGGTGGCTATGGCTTATTAGTCTTAGTACCGTTCTTACAAGCTGTCTTGGCACCTGCGGTGGCTAATGTCTTTGGCTCTGTGCTCATGTTGGTGGTGTATTTTTATGCCATTGGTGTTTTATGGCGCCAGCGCCAACAGGTTTCTGATGGCTTCATCGCGATGGCCGAGCGTAGCGCAGACGCTGTCGGTGGTAGCGTCTGGCGCGTATCTGCACGACTATGGTTTGTTGTGGCATGGGTCTATTTCACTGTCCTGTTGTTCACGACTTTGGTCGATCAGCAAAACGCACTTAGTTTTATGGCCCAGGCCAGTTTGCAGACCTTGCTGACATTGGTTATCGGGGGTGCTCTCTTTTTGGTTGTCACCTCATTGTCATCGCATCATTTACATTTATCCGAGCGCTGGAACGAGTACTTCCCACTACTAGAAGAGCGTCTGAATTCCTATATGCCCATCGCGTTTCAGGTGATTCGACTATTCCTATTTGCGGGCATTATTCTTAGCCTCTTGGATGCATGGCAGGTCATGAATTTCCAAGAGTGGCTGACCCACGGCCAAGGGGTCGTGGTACTACAGACGCTTTTGCGTATTGTGTTAGTGTGCGCTGTAGCCGCCACAGCATGGATTGTGCTAGCCAGCTTTATCGAGCATCGTCTCGCAGTATCAGGCAGCCATATGCCTTCCGAGCGCGAGCGCACCTTGCTGATGCTTTTCAAAAATGCACTCGTTATTATTATCAGTGGTCTAACACTGTTGATTGTGCTTTCACAGCTGGGTATCGATATTGGACCACTCATCGCAGGGGCAGGGGTCATTGGTCTAGCGGTTGGTTTTGGGGCACAAAAACTTGTGCAAGACGTCATTACAGGTATTTTTATTCAACTTGAAAATGGCATGAACCAAAACGACGTGGTCGAAGTAGCCGGGTTATTTGGTTCAGTAGAAAAGCTGACCATTCGCTCTGTGGTGATTCGCACGCTAGACGGTGGCTATCACTTGGTTCCTTTCTCTTCCATCGATAGCGTCTCGAATCACACCCGTGATTACGGCTATACCGTGGGCGAATATGTGGTTGGTCACCGTGAATCAGTTGATGAAACGATGCGTTATCTCGCAATTGCGTTTGATGACCTCAAACATGACCCCGCCGTGGCTGACAGTATCTTAGAGGACATTACCATCCAAGGTGTTACCGAGATCAACCAACAAGGCGTCAAGATTCGCATCTTGATCAAAACCATCCCTGGCATGCAGTGGGCAGTGCAACGGGGGTATAACAGGTATGTCAAAATGCGCTTTGATGAGGCAGGTATTGAAATGCCTTACCCACATTCGGTGTTGCATTTCGGCCGTGACAAAAAAGGTTACGCCTCACCTATTGACGTTCAAATGGTAGAAGCACTAGCAGAAAGCAAGCAACAAACCCCAACGGGTTATCCGCCTGCTGGTCAAACGCCCCGAGCGTTTCCGGGTGATTCCTAAACTTTTTTGAAAATGGGCCACTAGGGGCGGCGCCTGAGTATGCTAGCAATACAACAAAAATTCCTTTATTTGGATTTTATAAACACTTTTATTAGCTTGCTGGCTGCATTTGTTTTTGGTTCCTTAATCGGGATCGAGCGCGAATACAGGCGCCAAGTAGCAGGTTTGCGCACCAACGTCCTCGTGGCCGTTGGTGCGGCTATTTTTGTCGATTTAGCCATGCGCGCAGCCGGCTCAGACGGGGCTGTACGTATTGCAGCATCGGTGGTTTCTGGCGTGGGTTTTCTAGGCGCTGGTGCCATCATGAGAGACAGCGCAGGCAGTAGCATACGCGGGTTGAATACGGCTGCTACCCTGTGGTCATCAGCAGCTGTAGGTGCCTGCGCCGGTGCTGATTTAATTGCCGAGGCTGCCTTGGGTACGGTATTTATCATTGCAGCCAATAGTGCTTTGCGTGGATTAGAGCGCACCATCAGTCGTCAACCTCTGGATACACTCCAACAAGATTTACGTCATGTTGTGCATTTGATTGCCGATAACCAAGATCGCGAACGAGCGCTGGGTATATTTACCGATTTATTGCAAACAAAAAACCTCCCCCTAGGCAAGATTGATACCAAACCTTTTGGTGATGATGAAGTTGAAATCCAAGCCACCATCGACGTCAAGGGAATCAGCGAAGAAGAGATCAGTGATTTTATTCGCATATTAAACCAGACTGCTGTTATCAGACATGCATTCTGGTTGCCACGAGCGCACCAATAAGCGTGCCCAGGCCAGGACCTTTAAAGACGTTTTTTATGCGACAATAGACTCATTAGCATCGATGTATTACAAACAGGGGTAGGTATGCGTATCGCTTTATTTATATTGGGTACTGTGGCCGTTATCTATTTGATGGTCAAAGGATTTAAACAGGTCCTAGAAGAATCACGCGAGCATCGCACACTGGATCACGACGACAAACAGCCACCACAGCAGTTGACCCAGCAACGCAACCAGCACTCATCTCATGCTGATTCGGATACCCAACACCGTTCAGATGCGCGCCATCCCTCGGACGGTGCTAACTCGCAAGTGAATCAACGTGATCGGGATGAGCCTTAGGCACTAAGGCTTTACCCCTATTTGCACTACAGTGTGTTTTTGTAAATCACGCCGTCTTTCATAATGATGTGAAAGTTTTTCTCTGGATCGCTGACAAAATCAATGTCTTTGGTGGGGTCACCATCAGCAATAATTAAATCGGCATACGCGCCTGGGGCAATCTCACCCAATAGACCAGGATAAGGGTTACGAGTTCTAGACAAAGCTAGCATGCGCGCATTTTGTGCAGTGGCTTGGCGCAACAACACTAGCGGGTCATAAAAACGGGTTAATTTGGCCAGCTGTGCACCTTGGGTGCTGGTTTTTTTAGGATTAAATAAAATATCAGTTCCCCAGCCTGTGTTTATGTCGTACTTTTGAGCCAACTCATAAGCCCGTACGGTACCCTCAGCGACACGCTTTTGGTCTGCAATTTGCACCGGGTTTACGTATTCATTTGAGTCTTTATCTTGCAAAAAGGGCTGCAGGCTCCACCAGACGCCGTGATCTTGCATCATTTTTACGGACTCTTCATCGGCTAGTTGCCCATGCTCTATGCACTGTACACCACTGCGGATGGCACGCTGTATTCCCTTTGGCATGTAGACATGGGTCATTACATAGGTGTCGTAGTCTTCTGCTGCTTGTACGGCTGCTGTTAGTTCGTCTTCGGTAAACTGTACGCTATTAAGGGGGTCATACAACGAAGCCACCCCTCCGCCAGCGAGCATCTTAATTTGCGAAGCACCCTGCATGAGTTGCTCGCGCACCCGGCGCAAGACCTCGGCACGGCCATCTGCGATCATGGCGACACCTGCGCGCTCAATAAAACTAGTGTTAGCCCAACTATCACGTGGCAATTCGTTAATAAAGCGAAAGTCACCGTGTCCAGAAGTCTGGGTAATCATGGCTCCGGATGGGTAAATACGTGGCCCTGATATTAACCCTTCATCGATAGCACTCTTTAAAGCAAAACTAGGTCCCCCGGCATCTCGAATGGTAGTGAAACCGCGCATTAAAGTACGCTCAGCTTCTGCAGCTGCCGTGTAATATAAATAGCCAATAGGCGAGGTCAGTGCACGTGTTTGGTTCAGTCCAGCCAGCATACTGTGCCAATGCATATCAATGAGACCAGGCATTAATAGCTTGCCGGCACAGTCAATCACATGCGCTTGTTCAGGGGTGTCAGCATCTTGCTCAAGGATGTCTTGTACTTTATTACCAACAATCAGAACCTGTAGGCCTTTTTGCGGGGCACTGCCAGTGCCATCAAAAAGCTTTAAGTTAGTTAGAACAATAGGCCGATCAGCAGTACTTTTTAGCAAACTATCAGCCCAAGTGCGTCGCAATGGATTTAGGCCAGCAAAAGCGGTCGCCGCAAATGCAGCCCCGCCCAACAATAAGCGACGTCGTAAATCACTATGCGCACGTTCGTTAATGTATTGACTGAATAAATCTTTGGGATGATCCTTTTTATTCAGTTGAGACTTTTTTGCTTGATTCATGTACTCACCTAAAATTGTGTTTCCTACGGGGTTCGCCTCAGTATAAACGTTCAGTGCCAAGCATCATTAAAGAATTGTATATTTCAAGAAATAGTAACTGTGTGTTGGCAACAGTTTGGTTCTTATCCGTTCTGGAAAGATCTTCGAAACTGGGACTATTTTCAGGTTGAACTTAAAAGTAGGGCCATCAGAAACAAAATAGAAGTGTGCTTTTAGGGTTAAAAGAAAGGTCTTGTAGTGAAAAGGAAGCAATTAAAAAAAGTAAATACAAAAGCCCATAAACAATAAAAGGGGATTATTGATTTCACATCACGGAAAGGGTAATCACCAATATATTGCTGCTAAACCCTATGTTACTAATAGGTAAAGGTATCAGTCATCTCCGCAAAAGCTTCTCGATTGGCGACCCACATCGCCCAGGCTTAGCAGAAGATTGATATAGATCTTTCTTGCATTATCAATGCTCTAGGAGATACTTAACAATGGATATGAATCGCAGGCAGTTTTTCAGGGCAAGTGCCGCTGGCCTGGTCGGTTCGAGTTTAGCTGCAATGGGATTTTCTCCCAACGAGGCGGTAGCTGCCGCCCGTGAGTACAAGCTAACTCGCACGACCGAGTCACGCAGCACCTGTCCTTACTGCTCGGTCAGCTGTGGGATGGTTGTGTATACCCTCGGCGATCGCAGCAAAAACGTGCGCCCCACCATCGTTCATATTGAAGGTGACCCCGATAACCCAGTTAACCGTGGCACACTGTGCCCCAAGGGTGCAGGGGTGATTGATATGGTCCAAAGTGAGTCCCGTGTCCACCACCCACAGGTGCGCGCGCCGGGCTCTACCGAGTGGAGCGACATCTCTTGGGATGAGGCCATCGACCGCATTGCACGTCACCTCAAAGATGACCGTGATGAAAATCTCATTCAAAAGAATGACAAAGGGGTGACTGTTAACCGCTGGAACTCTACCGGCTTTTTAATTTCATCTGCAGCCTCTAATGAAACAGGCTATTTAGCAGTTAAAGTCGCACGTGGCCTAGGAATGGTCGCGCTCGACACTCAAGCACGTATTTGACACGCACCAACGGTGTCCAGTTTGGGCCCAACATTTGGTCGCGGTGCCATGACTAACTCTTGGACAGATATCCGCAATACGGATATGGTCCTTATAATGGGCGGTAATGCTGCCGAGGCTCACCCCTGTGGTTTCAAATGGGTGGTCGAGGCCATGCAAAATCGTAATGCACCACTCGTAGTGGTCGATCCACGGTTTACACGCTCAGCTGCTGTCGCAGACAAATATGCACCTATCCGAGTCGGTACTGATATTACCTTTTTAGGGGGGGTAATCAATTATCTAATCAGTAACGACAAGATCCACCACGAATACGTCAAAAACTATACTGACGCCACTTTTATCGTCAAAGATACTTATTCCTTTAAAGACGGGATCTACAGTGGTTACGATAAGGCTAAACGCAAATACGATCAGTCCCAGTGGGGCTACAAGATCGGTGATGATGGCTACATCGAGGTCGATGAAACCATGCAAGATCCACGTTGCGTTTATCAGCTACTGAAAAAACACTACAGCCGCTATACGCCCGAGATGGTGGCCAGAGTCACCGGTACTCCCGAGGCTGACTTCCTCGAAATCGCCGAAAAAATGGCTGAAATGAGTTCTCCTGACAAGGTCATGACGATCTGTTACGCCTTGGGTTGGACGCAGCACTCAATCGGTTCGCAAAACATTCGAACCATGGCAATGATTCAGCTGTTACTGGGCAATATGGGTCGCCCTGGCGGTGGGGTTAATGCTTTACGTGGACACGCCAACGTTCAGGGCATTACCGATATGAATGCGTATTCCGAGGTGCTCTCTGGCTATATGCTGGCGCCCACGGACGAGGACCCCAACTTGCAGGTGTACTTAGACAAACGTACACCCAAGCCATTGCGTCCCAATCAAATGACCTTTACGCAAAATTTCCCCAAATGGTTTATTAGCTTGATGAAAGCTTACTGGGGTGATGCAGCCACTAAACGCAATAATTTTGCGTATGACTGGGTGCCAAAGCGCGACAAAGGTTATGACGTCATGGCCATGTACGAGTACATGAATAACGGCGAAATGAATGGCTTTATCTGCCAAGGATTTAATCCTTTAGGTTCAGCGCCGCATAAAAAGAAAATCACCGATGCCATGTCAAAGCTCAAGTTCTTGGTCATTATCGATCCGCTCGAGACCGAGACCAGCGAGTTCTGGAAGCACTACGGTGAGTACAATGATGTTGATGCCAGTGACATCCAAACCGAGGTTTTCCGCTTACCTTCTAACTGTTTTGTCGAAGAAGCTGGAACATTTACCAATTCAAGCCGTACCTTGATTTGGAAAGAGCAGGCCTTACCTCCACCAGGTGAAGCCAAACTAGACCCCGAGATCGTTGCACGCATCTTTATGCGCCTGCGCGAGCTCTACGAAGAAGAAGGGGGTGTATTGCCCGAGCCAGTGCTCAACCTCAACTGGCCTTATATCAATCCGTTAAAGCCCAGTTCCGAAGAGCTCCTCAAGGAGATCAACGGCAAGGCATTGCGCGATGTTTACGCACCTGCAGATCCCGAGGACCCAGATGCTCCACGCAAGCTTTTACTCAAAGCTGGCGAGCAACTACCCGGTTTTGCCATGCTACAAGACGATGGCTCTACCGCCTGTGGTAACTGGATTTACTCTGGCTGCTGGACCGAGTTTGGCAATATGACAAAACGTCGTAGCCAATACGATCCCAGCGGATTAGGTGTTTATCCCGAGTGGGGCTTTGCTTGGCCTGCCAACCGTCGTGTGCTTTATAACCGGGCCAGCGCTGACACCAGCGGTCAGCCATGGGATCCCGAGCGCACCTACCTTGCTTGGCGTGGCACTTGGGCGGGGGGTGCTGATGTCCCCGATATGCGTCCAGATGCGGCTCCCGAGGAAAACGTTGGGCCATTCATTATGAACCCCGAAGGGGTTGCCCGTTTGTTCTCGGCAGGCATGGTTGATGGCCCGTTCCCCGAGCACTACGAGCCCTTCGAGAGTCCACTTGGCTTTAACCCATTCCACCCTGACAACGAGCTGGCCACTAGCAACCCGGCCGCACGTGTGTACGACGATGTCTGGGAGACCTTTGGTACCAAGGATGAGTACCCCTATGCGGCGACTACTTATCGCTTGACCGAGCACCATCACTTCTGGACAAAGCACGCCCTGAGTAACGCAATCACACAACCCGCACCTTTCGTCGAGATTGGCGTGGCGTTGGCCAAAGAAAAAGGCATCCGTGATGGCGACAAAGTACGCGTCCATAGCAAGCGCGGACAGGTAGTCGCCACCTGCGTAGTGACTAAGCGTATCCGTGCTTTAGATGTTGATGGGCGCAAGGTACACCAGGTCGGTATTCCGATTCACTGGGGCTTCAAGGGGGTCACCAAGGATGGGTTCCTGGCAAATTCTCTCACACCGTTTGTGGGTGATGCCAACTCTCAAACCCCTGAGTTTAAAGCCTTCCTTGTCAATATAGAAAAGGTATAACGCTATGGCCAATCAACAGTTAGATATTGTAGCTAGGTCGGCCACAACGACGCCTCCAGCCCATGCACGAGAACGTTATAAGGTTGCGAAACTGATTGACGAATCCAAGTGCATTGGCTGTAAGGCGTGCCAAGTTGCCTGCATGACATGGAACGATTTACGCGATGAGGTCGGGGTTAATGTCGGTACTTATGACAACCCCGTAGACCTGACCGCCGAGTCCTGGACAGTGATGCGTTTTTACGAGGTCGAGCCCGAGGAAAACCATCTTGACTGGCTCATTCGTAAAGATGGCTGTATGCACTGTGCTGACCCAGGCTGTCTCACAGCCTGTCCGTCACCAGGTGCGATTGTCCAGCACTCCAATGGTATCGTTGATTTTGTTCAAGAAAATTGCATTGGTTGTGGTTATTGCATCATCGGATGTCCTTTCGACATTCCGCGGATTAGCGAAAAAGACAACAAAGCCTATAAGTGCACACTGTGCTCGGATCGTGTCGATGTCGGTCTCGAGCCAGCCTGTGTAAAAACCTGTCCGACGGGCGCCATCACCTTTGGTGCCAAAGACGATATGGTGGCTTATAGTGAAACTCGTGTTAAGCAATTGCAAGAGCGTGGGCATGACAACGCTGGCCTTTACGACCCCGAAGGGGTAGGTGGCACGCACGTCATGTATATTTTGCGCGATGCATCGCAGCCCGAGCTTCAAGAGTTGCCTGCTAATCCCCAGGTCAGCCCAACGGTTAGTTTCTGGAAAGGTCTAGCCAAGCCCATCGCTTTGGCGGGTGCGGCACTGGCTTTCTTGGGTGGATTCTTCCATTACATGAAAGTTGGTCCAATCCGTGAGCCTAAAGGCGATGATGACAGCAGCACTACCAGCGCCGACGAGCAAAACAAGGAGTAGACATGAGTAAAACACTAAAGCGCTACTCAGATAGCGATCGCATGAATCACTGGTTTATTGCAATCATGTTTTTCCTCTCGGCGCTATCCGGGCTGGCCTTCTTTCATCCGTCACTTTATTTCTTAAATAACTTATTTGGGGGCGGTACCTGGACACGTATATTGCATCCCTTTCTAGGTGTGCTGATGTTCCTAGGCTTTATCATCATGTTTTTCCGTGTTGTCAAAGACAATATCTTTAAACGTGCAGATAGAGAATGGCGCAAACAATCTGGCCGCATGTTGCGTGGCGAGATAGATCCCAATTTGCCTGTTGGTAAATATAACTATGGGCAAAAGATGATCTTTTGGTTAATGACACTCAGTCTATTGGCTTTGATCATTACTGGGGTGTTGTTCTGGCGCCCGTGGTTCGCACCTAACTTTTCGGTAGAGGTGCTGCGCATAGCCTCACTCATCCATGCTATTTCGGCTTGGGTTTTAGTATTGAGTGTTTTTGTGCACATCTATGCGGCCATCTGGGTTAAAGGTACTATGCGTGCCATGACCCAAGGCACAGTGACCGAAGAGTGGGCCAAGACCCACCACCCTCTGTGGTACAAAGAGACCACTGGTAAAAACTAGTTGTCTTGATTGCGTAGCCCCTAGGTTTCGGGGCTACGCTTGTGTTTTTTATGCCCGATAGGAGTACTCTGTGGCCAAATCTAGTGAATCTGTTGTCCGTATTTTACCTGCCGAAGAGATTATCACCCGCGGCTCGGGTGAGCCGGATCCTTTTATTTGGCCAAATCGGGCCAGCTTGTTTGCCGAGCGCAGTATGCGTCTAAAACAATTAGCACGACAACCGGGTTCCATCAGTGCTTATTTGGGATTGATGGCCGAACTAGTACAGGCTCAGCACCAAGCACTGGCTGATTTGCCTCAGGTGCCCTTACCTGATGAAGACGCTTTGGCCCAGGCTGCTACCCATGGCTTGCCCCCACTGGCTGCTCTTGACTGGCAACGCGATCCTGTATGGCAAAAGGTATTGCATCAGTTGCTAGATTATCTGTTAGATGCAGAAATGCGCGGTGAACAGGCAGATAATATTCGGCAGTTACTACAGCGCATCAAAGACATGCCCGCCGTAGAATTAGAAGTACAGGCCGATCAACTACTGGCAGGTAGTGTGTCTGGGGTAGATTTGGCAGCGGCACCTTTTATTGCGGCAGCTTTACAAGTTTACTGGACACATATGGTGTGTTCATCAGCTGCTTTGCGCACTGATGAACAATACCAAAAAATGAATCTTAGCGAACAAACGACCTGCCCTTGTTGTGGCAGTTTGCCGACGACTAGCATGGTGCATAGTTTCGGCGGGATGGCTGGCCAGCGTTATGTGGCGTGTTCTCTGTGTGGCCTTCAGTGGCACATGCCTAGGATTCGCTGTACGCGCTGCTTACACGAGGACGGTGTAGAGTACATGTCCTTAATGAGTCCGGATGCTGACGAAGATGATTATCAAACTCCGGCGGTCATGGCCGAAACCTGTCCCGAATGCAAAACGTATTTAAAAATCATTCACACCGAACGCGAGCCATTTGCTGAGCCCATTGCTGATGAGCTGGCAAATATCCAATTAGATGTGCTTATGGGCGAGGGGGAATACTATAAACACGGCATTAATTTATTATTGCTGTTTGCCCAGGACCCTAACGCATCAGTCGATGAATCGGTGCAGGCTACATCGTCGTAACACCCGCACCCATATTTTTAATTGTGATATTTAAACCCGATGCAACCGCATCGGGTTTTTTAAAGAGTATTAATACTCTTTATAGGGCAAGAATTTCCCATTCATGGTGATTTTGACGCGGTCTCCATCCTGGTGGTGCTCTCTTTGGATATCCATATCAAAATCAATGGCACTCATGATTCCATCACCAAATTCTTCGTGGATGAGTTCTTTAATGGTAGTGCCGTAGACATTGACCAGCTCGTAGAGACGATAGATCAATGGGTCAGTGGGAATTTCGGTAGGTAGTGAGCCTTTGTAGGGTACTTGCATAAGCCATTTGCGCTCGCTGTCACTCAGATCGAATATCTGAGCCACGGTGGTGGCTTGTGCTTCTGTGAGTGTCATCTGGCCTAAGCAGGCAGCGGTTACCCATTCTTTGCTTGCACCTACTTTTTCGGCGATGTCTTTCCACTGGAGCCCTTTTTCTACTTTTTGGGCAATGATTTTTTCTGTAACTGCAAGACGACTCATTTATTTGTACTCCTTGTATTAGTGAGTAAAAACAAGCATTTTTCAGTATAAACTATAAGTAGTAATTGTTTTTTAGCAGTAATTATTTTTCAGAGGAACAAATGCTACAAAAAACACTCTTTTCTGCTTGTTTAGCACTGCTATTTTTGGTCGCAGCCTGTACACCCCAAGAAAAACAGGTGTTACACGATATCGAGGACATGCCTGGGATCACCTGCGAGGTTGACGAACAGAGCGGTTTGGATGACTGTCACCCTGATAATTTGGAAACTACTTTTGAGGATGATTCACCTGGCGATTAGCGCTAGATAGGATTATCCAAGCAACTATATTTAAAAAGATGAGTGGGGTTCTTTTAGGAACTCAATCTCTTCGGCAGTAGATTGTCGGCCTAGTATCTTATTGCGGTGCGGATAACGAGCAAAACGGTCAATAATTACTTTATGGCGATGTTCATATTCTAGGGTTTGCTCATCGCCTAGCGCGGTAAATAATTCGACAGCCACCTCGTGTATGGCACGTGATTCAGAGTGCATATAAGGCATTAAAATAAACTGGCGTTCCCGTTGTCCTAGCTGCGGATATTCAGGGTGTTGTACTGCCTCTTGGGCCAAAACTAATGCCATACCGTCTTGGCTAAATGCGCGTGGTGTATCGCGCCACACATTGCGCGAAAACTGGTCCAACACAACTATTTCCGCCAAGCGTCCACGCAAGGTATCACGCCAGCCATAGCATTCTCCGCGTGCTGCTGCCTCGCAAATATCGCCAAATCGATCCCAGATGAGCTTATCGAAATCGGGGTTTTTGCCGAACCAGTCCTCAGCGGTGCATTCCTTGAACCAAAAATCGTAGACTTGTTGCCAGGTGGATTGGGTCATGATGAAAACCTTTTATAGATTGGATTGCTGGTAAATGCCCCTGGGGCAGTTCTTTAGGGCTCTGTAACTACATGAGCCTATTTGCATTCTATCAAAACCTCGTCTTGGTACGGGCATTAAAGGCTACCAAACAAATACAGCAAACCATTTAGGCTGCCTACGCCTAATAGCATTGAGAGCAAAACGTTTTTAAATCGAATATAGCTAATCAGGACAAAGATTAGTGCCAACACCTGTGCAATGGCTGGCGCCAAGATAGGGGCCTCGAATTTAGTAAAAGTCGTTAGTACCAGTGCCACCATGACGCACAAGGGCAAAAAACGATTCAGTGCCTGCAACAGAGGAGAGGCCAGCCATTTGCGCGGAATCACAATAGGTGCCGCACGCAAGAAAAAAGTAGTAACGGCAGTGCTGATCAGAACAATAAGAAAACTACTATTACTGCTCATTTTTTTTTGCCCTCAGCATAATTAAAATGGCGCATGTGATGATGGTGAGCAGCAACGCATAATCAGGCATTATTAAATGCATGGCTGCAAAAACGGCAATAGCCATATAAATAGGCCATGCTTGGCGATTGCTGTTGTACTGTTCATAAGCCAATATGACGAACAAGGCCGTGAGTGCAAAATCTAGGTTTGGGATCAGCTCGTTGAGCTCGGCTCCTAACAACAGCCCAACCAGTGTCCCGAGCACCCAGCTGCATTGATTGAAAAATATGAATGGCAGCATGATGCGGCGCTGCTCCGTGCGGCGCAACGTCATCAGTGTGGAAAAGCTTTCATCGGTTAGGCCAAACAGGCAATAAGCGCGTTGCCCACGATGCTTGGGTAAGCTCTTTAACAAGGGCAGGGCATAGAAAATGTGCCGCAAGTTGATGATGCTGACATTGACCCACATAGAAAGGGGGTGGATAGCCTGTGCCAGCATGGGGATTAGCGCAAATTGGGCCGCACCCGAATACAGCAGCACACTCAGTGCTAAAGACCACCAAAAAGGAAATCCAGCAGCACGCATTAACACCCCAAATGCAATGGCGGCAGGTATATAGCCCATGGCAATGGGCATGCTATAGCGCAATGCCCGCAGCCAAGCAGGTTGACGAGAATTAGATGATTGCATGCGGCTAGAGGTTTTTGACAAA
>Ga0209487_1000398_pt1 | contig 39973 bp, 35 predicted proteins | sample Poulit2012_FD_187524 | JGI IMG/M metagenome (GOLD analysis project Ga0209487, IMG submission 187524) | Agricultural soil microbial communities from Georgia to study Nitrogen management - Poultry litter 2012 (SPAdes) (version 2) | ecosystem: Environmental > Terrestrial > Soil > Agricultural land...
ACATCGGCCAGCCAGGCGCCCGCCGGCCCCCCGGCGTTGTGAACGGTGCCGTCCAGACCGGTGTCGGACCAGCCGGGGTCATCGGGGCTGTAGGTCAGCAGTGCGGTGACCAGGTAGAGAAAGGTGGCAGACAGGCCGATCAGCCATCCTTCGCGCAGGCGCAGCTGCCAGCCTTCCTGCCGGGCCGGTCCTGAGGGAGTAGAGGTGGTGGAGTTGCTCACGGGCCGGATCACGCCTCACAACGCAGTACAAACGGGGTTCCATGCTACCATCGGCGGGGTCGACTTGTCGCGGAACCGGGGGCGTTGCCCTTTGGCGGTCCCGGCCAATATTCAGTATGATGACCCCCTGTTTGGCTCCCCTTTCACCAGCCTGACAACTGAAGAGTAGTCCATGAGCGAAGTCCGACACCAGCGCCTGCTGATCCTCGGCTCGGGACCCGCAGGGTACACCGCAGCCGTCTACGCCGCCCGCGCCAACCTCAACCCGGTGCTGATCACCGGGCTGCAGCAGGGCGGACAACTGACCACCACCACCGATGTCGACAACTGGCCCGGCGACAACGACGGGGTGCAGGGCCCCGATCTGATGGTGCGGATGCAAAAGCACGCCGAGCGCTTTGGCACCGAAATCGTCTTCGACCACATCGAGGAGGCCGACCTCGGTCAGCGCCCCTTCGTGCTCAAGGGCTCCAGCGGCACCTACACCTGTGATGCCCTGATCATCGCCACCGGCGCCTCTGCCCAGTACCTGGGCCTGCCCTCGGAACAGGCCTACCTGGGGCGTGGGGTCTCCGCCTGCGCGACCTGTGACGGCTTTTTCTACCGCGACCAGAAGGTGGCGGTCGTCGGCGGCGGCAACACCGCCGTGGAAGAGGCCATGTACCTGTCCAACATCGCCAGCGAGGTCACCCTGGTCCACCGCCGGGATGCCCTGCGGGCCGAGAAGATCCTCCAGGACCGCATTCTGGAGCGGGAGCGGAGCGGCAACGTCCGCATTCTCTGGAACCACATCCTCGACGAAGTGCAGGGCGACGACAGCGGAGTCACCGGCCTGCGCCTGTCCAGCACGGTGGACGACAGCCACCAGGAGCTGGACGTCGCCGGCCTGTTCATCGCCATCGGCCACACGCCCAACACCGGGCTGTTCGAGGGCCAACTGGACATGCAGGACGGCTACATCAAGGTCCGCAGTGGCCTCGATGGCGATGCCACGGCCACCAGCGTGCCGGGGGTCTTTGCCGCCGGCGACGTGGCCGACCACGTCTATCGCCAGGCGGTGACCTCCGCGGGGTTTGGCTGCATGGCCGCACTGGATGCCGAGCGCTACCTCGACAGCCTCGACTGAATGCTGCCATCAGCCATGATTCCCTGGCTGAGCCCAGAACTCGTCGACTTCCCCCCCGCCAGCCAGGCCCTGGGTCAGCCCAACGGCCTGCTGGCGGCGGGAGGAGCGCTCACCCCTCCCTGGCTGCTGGCGGCCTATCGCCGGGGCATCTTCCCCTGGTATGAAGAGCCCGAGCCCATCCTCTGGTGGAGCCCCGATCCCCGGTCCGTGCTCTTTCCGGAGCAGGTCCATGTCAGCCGCAGCCTCCGCCGTCGCATCCGCCGGGGAAACTTCCGCATCACTGCCGATGTCGACTTCCCCGCAGTCATCTACAACTGCGCCATGGCCGGCGACCGCAGCAGCGGCACCTGGATCACCAGCGCAATCGAGGCCGCCTACATCGAGCTGCACCGCAACGGCCACGCCCACTCCGTGGAGGTCTGGATGGACGGGGCGCTGGTCGGAGGCCTGTACGGCGTGGCCCTGGGCCGGGTGTTCTTTGGCGAATCCATGTTTTCCCGCCAGCCCGATGCCTCCAAGCTGGCCCTGGTCGCGCTGTGTCGACAGCTCCAGGCCTGGCGCTTTGCCCTCATCGACTGCCAGGTGCACAATTCCCACCTGGCCAGCATGGGAGCCATCACCCTGCCGCGGCCGGAGTTTGGCCGACTGCTCCAGCAGTGGGTAGACGCCCCGGCCGGGGTCCACGCCGGATCGTGGCAGCCACAGTGGGCCACGACCCTCTGTGCACAGAACGGGGAGTGACGCCATGACCCAGCCGACCCAACTGCTCGTGTTCGCTACCCGCCCCCACCCCTGCGGATACCTGCCCGAACAGCAGGCCACCACGCTGTTTGTCGACCCCGACGCACCGATGGATGCCGAGCTCTACGAACAGCTGACCCTCATCGGCTTCCGCCGCAGCGGCAGCCATGTCTACCGCCCCCATTGCAGCCGCTGCCGCGCCTGCATCTCAGCCCGCATCCCGGTGGCCGACTTCGCCCCCAACCGCAGCCAGCGACGGCTGTTCCGACGCAATCGGAACCTGAGAGCCCGCCTGGTGGAGGATCTGGAGGCACCCGAATACTATCGGCTCTACGAGCGCTATCTCTGCGCTCGCCACCGCGACGGCGACATGTACCCGCCCTCCAGCGAGCAGTTCCACGATTTTCTCGGCAGCCAGTGGCAGACCACCCGCTATGTGCGCTTCGATCTGGAGGACAGCCTGCTGGCGGTGGCGGTCATCGATCTGCTCGACCGGGGGCTGTCGGCCATCTACACCTTCTATGACCCCGCTCCCGAGCACTCCGTCCGCAGCCTGGGCACCTACGCCATCCTCTGGCAGGTGGAGTGGGCCCGTCAGCTGGGCCTGGACGACGTCTACCTCGGCTACTGGATTCGGAACTGCCCGCGAATGAGCTACAAGAGCAATTTTCGGCCCCTGGAGCTGCTGCTCCATGACCGGTGGGTCCGGATGGATGCCTCCTCGAGGCTCAACCCGGTGCCAGACTGACCAGCACCACCCCGAGCACGATCAGCCCGATGCCCAGCAATTCGGCGGGGAGCAGCCGCTGGCCAAAGACCAGCCAGCCCACCAGGGCGATGAGGGAGACGCCCACCCCCGACCAGATCGCATAGGCGATGCCCACCGAAAGCCGGTCCAGAGTCAGCGCCAGCAGATAAAAGGCCAGCCCATAGCAGGCCAGGGTGCCGAGGGTGGGGCCGGGCCGGCTGAAGCCCTCCGACAGCTTGAGCAGGCTGGTGCCCACCACCTCGGCCACAATGGCCAGCCCCAGCAGCAGCCAGATCGGCATGATGTCGTCCACTCCACTTGGCATTCCAGCATCGCCTGCCGGGATTCGGTACCGCCCCGGCAGGTTGCGGCTGAATTTTGCCAACCCTAGCAGAGTGGTGCAATAATGATAAGATATTCTCCTCCGTGCCAGAGGCACGGAGCATCTCCTGGCAACCGAGGATAGCCACTGCATGGCAAAAGAAGATCATATTGAAATGGAAGGCGAGGTCATCGACACCCTGCCCAACACCACCTTTCGTGTTCGGCTGGAAAATGGCCACGTCATCAATGCCCATATTTCCGGAAGGATGCGCAAGAACTACATCCGCATCCTCACCGGTGACAAGGTCAAGGTCGAGCTGACGCCCTATGACCTCACCAAGGGGCGCATTACCTACCGGGCTCGCTGAACGACATCCTGCCGCGTCCCGCCGGGGCGGTCCGACCCCCGGGTCAGACCACCGCCTCCTCCAGCTCGACGACGCGCAGGGTCCCTCCCTCCACCGTCACTCTGACGGTTCCGCCCCCGCTGGACAGTGAGCCAAACAGCACCTTCTCCGCCAGCGGCTTCTTGATGTGCTCCTGGATGACCCGGGCCATGGGACGCGCGCCCATCATCGGGTCATGGCCGTGCTCCACCAGCCACTGCCGAGCGGCCTCGTCCACTTCCAGGGTGACCCGCTTGTCATCCAGCTGGCCCTGGAGTTCCACCAGGAACTTGTCGACGACGTTGAGCACCACTTCCCTGGACAGCGGGGCGAACTGCACCACGGCATCCAGCCGATTGCGAAACTCCGGCGTGAACATGCGCTCGATGGCTGCCAGGGAATCGCTGCTGTGATCCTGCTCGGCAAAGCCCACCGAGCGGCGGCTGATGCTCTCGGCCCCGGCGTTGGTGGTCATCAGCAGAATGACATTGCGGAAGTCGGCCTTGCGGCCGTTGTTGTCGGTCAGGGTGCCGTGGTCCATGACCTGCAGCAGCAGATTGAAGACATCGGGGTGGGCCTTTTCCACCTCGTCCAGCAGCACCACGCTGTGGGGGTGTCGGGTCACCGCCTCGGTGAGCAGACCACCCTGGTCGAAGCCGACATAGCCCGGCGGTGCGCCGATCAGCCGCGACACGGTGTGGCGCTCCATGTACTCGCTCATGTCGAAGCGGATCAGCTCCAGGCCCAGGGCAGAGGCGAGCTGGCGCGCCACCTCGGTCTTGCCCACCCCAGTGGGGCCGGCCAGCAGAAAGGAGCCGATGGGCTTTTCCACCGGCTTGAGCCCCGCCCGCGCCAGCTTGATGGCCGTGGCCAGCTCGGCAATGGCCCCCTCCTGACCGAACACCACCATCTTCAGGTTTTCCTCGAGCTTCTCCAGGGTGCTGCGGTCATCACTGGACACCGAGCGCGGCGGAATGCGGGCGATGCGGGCGATGATGGACTCCACATCGGGCACGCCAATGCTCTTCTTGCGCCGGCTCGGCGGCTGCAGCTGCTGATAGGCCCCCGCCTCGTCGATGACGTCGATGGCCTTGTCCGGCAGATAGCGGTCGGTGATGTAGCGATCGGCCAGCTCCGCCGCCGCCTGCAGGGCCCGGTCGGTGTAGCGCAGGCCGTGGTGCTCTTCGAAGCGACTCTTCAGCCCGCGCAGGATCTGGTAGGTGTCCTCGACGCTGGGCTCCAGCACATCCACCTTCTGAAAGCGCCGGGACAGTGCCCGGTCCTTCTCGAAGATGCCCCGATACTCCTGGTAGGTGGTCGAACCGATGCAGCGCATCTCGCCGGTGGTCAGCAGGGGCTTGAGCAGGTTGGAGGCATCCATGACGCCCCCCGATGCCGCCCCTGCGCCGATGATGGTGTGAATCTCGTCGATGAAGAGAATGGCCCGGTCGCGCTTTTTCAGCTCGGCCAGCAGGCCCTTGAGGCGCTTTTCAAAGTCGCCCCGGTACTTGGTGCCGGCCAGCAGGGAGCCCAGATCCAGGGAATAGACCACGCTGCCCCGGATGATCTCGGGGACCTCGTCGTCGACGATCATCCTGGCCAGCCCCTCGGCGATGGCCGTCTTGCCCACCCCGGACTCCCCCACCAGCAGGGGGTTGTTCTTGCGGCGCCGGGCGAGGATCTGCACCACCCGCTCCACCTCTTCCGCCCGCCCCACCAGGGGGTCGATGCGGCCCTGCCGGGCCTCTTCGTTGAGGTTGGTGGCATAGGCCTCCAGCGGGCTGCTCTCGCCGCCCTCGCCGCGGGAATCGGCGGCGATTTCCTCCTGGCCAGGGCTCATCGTCGAGCTGCTCGGGTCCTCGACCCGGGAGATGCCGTGGGAAATGTAGTTGACCACATCCAGGCGCGCCACGCTCTGCTGCTTCAGAAAGTAGACCGCCTGGCTCTCCTGTTCGCTGAAGATGGCCACCAGCACGTTGGCCCCGGTCACCTCCCGCCTGCCCGAGGACTGCACGTGGAAGACCGCCCGCTGCAGCACCCGCTGGAAGCCCAGGGTCGGCTGGGTCTCCCGCTCCAGATCCCCCTCCGGGATCAGCGGCGTGTTGGCATCGATGAACTCGGTCAGCTCGATGCGCAGTCGATCGATGTCCGCACCACAGGCCCGGAGCACTTCCAGGGCGTTGCCGTTGTCCAGCAGCGCCAGCAGCAGGTGCTCCACGGTCATGAATTCATGTCGCTTCAGGCGTGCTCCCCTGAAGGCCTGATTCAATGTTGTTTCGAGGTCTTTGCTAAGCATACCGCCACCTCAATCCTGCCCGTCATCAGAGGCTTCTATTTCCGCCAGCAGCGGGTGCTGGTGGTCCCTGGCGTACTGGTTGACCTGTGCAGCTCGGGTCTCTGCCACATCCCTGGTGAATACGCCGCAGACTCCCTTGCCCCGGGTGTGCACCATGAGCATGACCTGGGTCGCCTGCTCCCTGCCCATGTTGAAGAACATCTGCAACACGTCCACGACGAACTCCATGGGAGTATAGTCGTCGTTGAGCAGGATCACCCTGTACATCGGCGGTCGCTTCAGCTGCGGCCGCACCTTGTCGGCGACCACGCCTCTCTCGTGGCCGCCGCCCGGCTCCTCCTCACTCATAGACCCTGCCGGTTGAAGAATATTCACGTCTGCTTCAAACATTGACCTTGCTCACATGACTAACGCTGACAGTTCAGCCCCCTCCTGTCCATAGGATACCGCTCGGGGCGGGGAGTCGGCCACAGATGGCTTGACACGGCCACAAAACCTGTTACAACTGCTCAAGAATTGATCATCCGCCAGGGTGTGCTCGCATCCGTTGGCGACGTGGCTCGAGCTCTTCGGGTATTCCAGCGCCCGTCGAGCGCAACAGAGGGATCGTTGCTATGCAAACTGGCACTGTCAAATGGTTCAACAATGCCAAGGGCTATGGCTTCATTCTGCCCGATGATGGCAGTGGAGACATCTTTGCCCACTACTCGGCCATCGACATGGACGGGTACAAGACCCTCAAGGCCGGCCAGAGCGTGCTCTTCGAGGCAGAGCAGGGCCCGAAGGGCATGCATGCCAGACACATCCTCGCCGCCGGCGGCGAAGAGGAGGCGGCCGCAACGTCCCCGCCCGCCCCGACCCCGGTCGAGGAAGCCCAGGCCGGCAGCGCCCGGGGAGGCTGACACCCGGAGACCGGGCCGACCAGCCCGCACAGCCGTCCCCTGACGCTAGGGATCCGACCCGGGCTCACGCACGGCTGCCTCGCCCTACCCAGGGCGCGTCCCCGGGCAGGGTCCCTGTTGCTTTGCCGGACTGCCCACCCCGTGCACAGGCACCGAGCCCAGTCCGGACCCATGCCGCGCCCGGCCCGCCCTCCGTCCATCCTGACCCAGGCTGACCATGACTTCTGCCCCTCCGTCCAACGACGACCACCGCGACTCCGCCGCCCGTCTTCATCTCACCGTGGCCTCGGTCATCGAGCGAGAGGGCCGCTTTCTGATGGTCGAGGAGCAGACCCGCCAGGGCCGGCGCTTCAACCAGCCCGCGGGCCACCTGGAGCCCGGCGAGAGCCTCCTCGAGGGCGCTCGCCGGGAACTGCTGGAGGAAACTGCCTGGGAGGCAGAGCTGGTCGGTCTGGTCGGCCTGGGCCTGTATGCCTCCCCCGACAACGGCATCACCTATTGCCGCACCACCTTTTATGGCCACCCCCTCCGCCACCACCCCGACCGCCTGCTGGATGAAGGCATTCTCGCCGCCCACTGGCTCACCCTTGGCGAAATCCGCCAGCTCTCTGCTAAACTGCGCAGTCCACTCGTCCTCCAGGCCCTGGAGCATTATCTCAACGGCCACCGCTACTCCCTCGACCTGTTGTACTGACAGCTCGGGCACAGCGGGCCAGCGCACAAGACCGAACGGAACAGCATGAACCCCCAGGCATCCACATCGACCGCTCCCCCCAGCCAGACCCGGGTCATCGTGGGCATGTCCGGGGGCGTGGACTCCTCGGTGGCCGCCCTGCTGCTGCTGGAGCAGGGCTACCAGGTCGAGGGGCTGTTCATGAAGAACTGGGATGAGGACGACGGCACCGAGTACTGCACGGCCAGGGAAGACCTGGCCGATGCCCTGGCCGTCTGTCAGCAGCTGGGCATCCACTTGCATCAAGCCAACTTCGCCGCCGAGTACTGGGACGAGGTCTTTGAGCATTTCCTGGCCGAATACCGAGCGGGGCGCACGCCCAACCCGGACATCCTCTGCAACCGCGAAATCAAGTTCAGGGCCTTTCTCGACTATGCGCTGATGCTGGGCGCCGATCTCATCGCCACCGGCCACTACGCTCGCCTGGACCGGCAGGGCAGCCGGCCCCGCCTGCTGCGCGGACTGGATCAGAACAAGGACCAGAGCTATTTTCTCTACGCGGTGTCCAGCGAGCAGCTGGAGCGCTGTCTGTTTCCCATCGGCGAGCTGGACAAGACCCAGGTGCGGGCCCTGGCGGAGCGCCGGGGACTGGCCACCCACGACAAGAAGGACTCCACCGGCATCTGCTTCATCGGCGAGCGCCGCTTCAAGGACTTCCTGCAGCGCTACCTGCCGGCCCAACCGGGGGACATCGAGTCCGTCGAGGGCCAGCCCCTGGGCCGGCACAGCGGCCTGATGTACCACACCATCGGGCAGCGTCAGGGCCTCGGCATCGGCGGCATCGCCGGGGGCAGCGAGGCCCCCTGGTATGTGGTGGACAAGGACCTGGAGCGCAATGTGCTCGTGGTCGCCCAGGGTGGCAACCACCCACGGCTGTTCCACGACGGGCTGGTGGCTGCCGACCTCCACTGGGTTGCGGGCCAGAGCCCACCGCTGCCTGCGCGACTCACCGCCCGCATCCGCCACCGCCAGCCCGACCAGGACTGCCTGGTCGGCCCCGGCGCCGGAGGGGCCCTCACGGTGACCTTCGACCGACCCCAGCGGGCCATTACTCCAGGGCAATCCGTGGTCTTCTATGACGGCGAGGTCTGCCTCGGCGGCGGCATCATCCAGCATCCTCTGAAGGCGGCCAGAGCAGCGTGACCCAGCCATCCCCGGCCCAGCAGCAGCTGATGGCTCTGAGCGGCATTGTGCAGGCCTGCCATCTGGTCGACCAGATCGCCCGCACCGGCCAGGCCGATCCCGCCGCCCTCAACGCCTGCCTGCTCAGCCTGTTCAACTTCGACCCCGAGTCCACCGAACAGGTCTACGGCGGCCTGGTCAGCCTGCGGCCCGGCCTCCAGACCCTGGCGAACCTGCTCGGCAACCACGCCCACCAGGACCATCGCAATGTGCTGCGCTACGCCCTGGGCGTCATTCATCTGGAGCGCCGGCTGGCACGGCGACCGGACCTGCAGTCCATCCTGCACTCCAGGCTGCGGCATGCCGAGCGGAACATGGAGCACTTCTCCAGAGAAATCAGCGAGATCACGGCAAATATTTCAGCGATCTATCAAGACACCCTCAGCACCTTCAAATACCGCATCCAGGTCACTGGCAGCTACCAGCAGCTGCAGCAGCCAGGCAATGCCGAGCGCATCCGCGCCCTGCTGCTGGCAGGCGTCCGGTCCGCGGTGCTCTGGCATCAGCTGGGCGGCCGGCGCTGGCAGCTGATCCTGCGCCGGCGCCACCTGCTCCAGGGCACCAGGGAGCTGCTGAGCCGCTGAACCCGCGCCGGCCTTGGGGTATCATGGTCCGGTTTCTGCCCTGGCCCATCCTGGCCCGGGCCCCGTTCATCTTGCGACATAGGAATTCGGCATGGAGCTGTCCGCACTGACCGCCGTGTCACCCATCGATGGCCGCTATGGCCGCCATACCCAGGAGCTGCGTGCCCTGTTCAGCGAATACGGCCTGATCCGCCAGCGCGTGACCGTCGAGGTCCGCTGGCTGCAGCAGCTGGCAGCCAACCCGGCCATTGTGGAGGTTCCCCCGCTGGACGATGAGGACTGCCGCTGGCTCGAGCAGCTGCTGACGGACTTTGACGAGGCCGAGGCCGCTCGGATCAAGGCCATCGAGGCCACCACCAACCACGACGTCAAGGCGGTGGAGTACTACCTGAAGGAAAGGCTGTCGGTGCGGCCGAGTCTCGCCGCCCTCAGCGAGTTCATTCACTTCGCCTGCACCTCCGAGGACATCAACAACCTGTCCCACGCCCTGATGCTCCGGGAGGGCCGTGAACTGCTGCTGCCCACCATGGAGGCCATCATCGAGGCCCTCGCCTGCCTGGCCCGGGAGCTGGCCGAGGATGCCATGCTGTCCCGCACCCATGGCCAGAGCGCCAGCCCCACCACCATGGGCAAGGAGCTGGCCAATGTGGTGGCCCGGCTGCGGCGCCAGCGGGACCAGTTCGCCGCGGTGCCCCTGCTGGGCAAGATCAACGGTGCGGTGGGCAATTACAACGCCCACCTGGTGGCCTACCCCGAGGTCGACTGGGCCGCCCAGGCCCGCGACATGGTCGAATCCCTCGGTCTGGTCTGGAATCCCTGGACCACCCAGATCGAACCCCACGACTACATCGCCGAGCTGTTCGATGCCCTGGCCCGCTTCAACACCGTGCTCATCGACCTCGACCGGGATCTCTGGGGCTACATCTCCCTGGGCTATTTCCGCCAGCGCCTGGTGGAGGGCGAGGTGGGCTCCTCCACCATGCCCCACAAGGTCAACCCCATCGACTTTGAAAACTCCGAGGGCAATCTCGGCCTGGCCAACGCCGTGCTGGACCACATGGCCCGCAAGCTGCCGATCTCCCGCTGGCAGCGCGACCTGACCGACTCCACGGTGCTGCGCAACATGGGCGTCGGTCTGGGCTACAGCCTCATTGCCTACCGCTCCACCCTCCGGGGCCTCGACAAGCTGGAGGTGGACCGGAACCAGCTGGCCGCCGACCTGGCAGCCAGCTGGGAGGTACTGGCCGAGGCCATCCAGACCGTCATGCGCCGCCACGGCATTCCCGAGCCCTATGAAAAGCTCAAGGCCCTGACCCGTGGCCAGGCCATGGATGCCGAGCGCATTCGCCAGTTCGTCGACCAGCTGGAGTTGCCCGAGGCGGCTCGCAGAACCCTGCTGGAGCTCACCCCCGAGCGCTACACCGGCAACGCCGCCGAGCAGGCCCGGCGAGTTTGAGCACCGGCCCCGCCATGGATTCGGCACCGCTCCTTCAGGGGCTGGATGCGGCGGATTTTTTTGCCCGCCACTGGCAGCGCCGGCCGCTGCTGCTGCGCCAGGCCCTGCCGGACTGGACCTGCCCGCTGAGCCCCGAGGAGCTCGCCGGGCTGGCCCTGGAGCCCGACGTCGAGTCCAGACTGATCAGCCATCAGCGCCGGGAGGATCGCTACCGACTCGAGCACGGGCCCTTTCTGCCCGAGCGCTTTGCCACCCTGCCCGAGCGAGACTGGACCTTGCTGGTGCAGGCGGTGGATCACTGGGTGCCGGCCGTGGCCGCGCTGACCCGGTCGCTGCAGAACCTGGTGGCCAACTGGCGCATCGAAGACGTCATGGTCAGCTATGCGGTCGAGGGCGGCGGGGTCGGCCCCCACTACGATCACTACGACGTCCTACTCATCCAGGGGCTGGGTCAGCGGCGCTGGCGCCTCGGCCCGCCGGTAACGGAGGAGGCCCCCCTGCGCGCCGACAGCCCCCTGCGGCTGCTGCGGGACTTCGAGGTCCAGGCCGACTACCTGCTCGAGCCCGGCGATCTGCTCTATGTGCCTCCCGGCTGGGGACACTGGGGGGAGGCCGTGGGCCCCTGCATGACCTATTCCCTGGGCATGAGGGCACCCGATGAGGCCGAGCTCGTGGCCCACTGGACCGAGCAGGTACTGACCCGCTGCTCGCCCTTTCGACGCTACCGGGATCACGCGCGCCCCGCTGCGGGGCGCGCAGCCTGGCTGGAAGAGGAGGATGTGGAGCGGGCCCGCCAGCTGCTGCTCCAGCGACTCGACGATGGCGAGGGCTTTGCCCGCTGGCTGGGGAGCTGGCTGAGCGAGCCCCGCTACCCCGAGCTGTTCACCCCCGCCGAGCCCGACCAGGCGATGACCGCTGCAACCCTGGCCTCCCGGCTGGCCCGGGGGGGCCGACTGCTGCCCCGCCCCGGCTCGCGCTGGCTGCTGCAGCGCAGCGGCGGGGCAACCCGGCTCTGCGTCAACGGGTACTGCCAGCCGCTGGCGGCTTCTTCCCTGGCCCTGGCCGAGCAGTTGTGCAACCTGCTTCCCCACCGCTCCCTGCAGCCGGGGCCGGTCTCCCGCCCCGACTGCCTGGAGCTGCTGTGCCGGCTCATTGACCAGGACAGCCTGGCTCTGCTGCCGGCCGACAGCCCGCCTGACGAGGCCTGACTCAGCCGGTTGCCGCGTTGAGCTGCTCGCTCAGGAACAGCCAGGTCTCCAGCACCGAATCCGGGCTGAGGGAGACGCTGTCTATGCCCTGTTCCAGCAGCCACAGCGCCAGATCGGGATGATCCGACGGGCCCTGGCCGCAGATGCCGACGTACTTGCCCTGGGCCCGACAGGCCTCGATGGCGCCCTTCAGCAGTTTCTTCACCGCCGCGTTGCGCTCGTCGAACAGATGGGCCACCAGCCCGGAATCCCGATCCAGCCCCAGAGTGAGCTGGGTCAGGTCATTGGAGCCAATGGAGAAGCCGTCGAAGTACTCGAGGAATTCCTCGGCGAGCAGGGCATTGGCCGGCAGCTCGCACATCATGACGATCTTCAGGCCATTGCGCCCCCGCTCCAGGCCATTGGCCGCCAGCAGCTCGATGACCTGGCGCGCCTCGCCCAGGGTGCGGACAAAGGGCACCATGAGCTCGACATTGCTCAGCCCCATGTCTTCCCGGACCCGGCGCAGGGCGCGACACTCCAGCTCAAAGCACTCCTGAAAGGAGTCGGCGATATAGCGGGAAGCGCCCCGAAAGCCCAGCATCGGGTTTTCTTCCTCGGGCTCGTACAGGCTGCCGCCGATGAGGTGGGCATATTCGTTGGACTTGAAATCCGACATCCGCACGATGACCCGCTTCGGGTAGAAGGCTGCGGCGATGGTGCTGATGCCCTCGACCAGCTTGTCGACATAGAACTCCACCGGGCCGGCATAGCCCTGGATGCGGCGACCCACGCTGGCGCGCAGCTCGGCGGGCAGCTCCTCGTAGTGCAGCAGGGCCTTGGGGTGAACCCCGATCATCCGGTTGATGATGAACTCCAGCCGGGCCAGGCCCACCCCGGCGTTGGGATAGTGCTGGAAGTCAAAGGCCCGGTCGGGATTGCCGACGTTCATCATGATCTTGAAGGGCAGCTCGGGCATGGACTCGACGTCGCTGGTGGTCACATCGAAGTCGAGCCGGCCGGCATAGACCAGGCCGGTGTCTCCCTCGGCGCAGCTGACCGTGACCTCCTGGCCGGTGGCCAGTCGCTCGGTGGCATCTCCACAGCCCACCACCGCCGGAATGCCTAGTTCCCGGGCGATGATGGCAGCGTGACAGGTCCGCCCCCCGCGGTTGGTGACGATGGCCGCGGCACGCTTCATGATCGGCTCCCAGTCGGGGTCGGTCATGTCGGTGACCAGCACATCGCCCTGCTGCACCTGGTCCATCGCCGAGAGGTCGTCGATGACCCGCACCGGGCCGGCGCCGATGCGCTGCCCCACCGAGCGTCCCTCGCAGAGCACCTGGCCATGTTCGCGGAGCAGATAGCGCTCCATCATGGTGCTGCGGCCGCGGCTCTTCACCGTCTCGGGCCGGGCCTGGACGATGTAGAGGCGGCCATCGTCGCCATCCCGGGCCCACTCGATGTCCATGGGCCGCTCATAGTGGCGCTCGATGATCAGCGCCTGGCGGGCCAGCTCCTCCACCTCTTCATCGGTCAGGCAGAAGCGCTGCCGACTCGCCTCGTCGACCTCCACGGTGACCACCGAGCGACCGGCGGCGTGGTTGCGCTCATCGCTGGCATCGCTGTAGATCATCTTGATGGCCTTGCTGCCCAGGTTGCGGCGCAGCACCGCCGGCCGGCCGGCCTCCAGCGTCGGCTTGTGGACATAGAACTCGTCGGGATTGACCGAGCCCTGGACCACGGTTTCCCCCAGGCCCCAGGAGGCGGTGAGAAAGACCACCTGGTCAAAGCCGGATTCCGTGTCCAGGGTGAACATGACCCCCGCCGCACCGGTCTCCGAGCGCACCATGCGCTGAATGCCCGCCGACAGGGCCACGCCGTGGTGCTCAAAACCCTGGTGTTCGCGGTAGGCGATGGCGCGATCGTTGAACAGGGAGGCAAACACCTGGTGGACCGCAGTGCGCACATTGTCCAGCCCGCGAATGTTGAGGAAGGTCTCCTGCTGGCCGGCAAAGGACGCATCGGGCAGATCCTCTGCGGTGGCCGAGGAGCGCACCGCCACCGCCATGTCGGGATGGTCCCGGGTCAGCACCTGCCAGGCCTCTTCCAGCGCCCGGTCCAGGGCCGGGGGAAAGGGCGCCTCCATGATGGCCTGACGGATGGCTTCGCCGGTGCGGGCCAGCTGCTGCACATCGTCGACGTCGAGCTCGTCCAGCAGCTGGCGAATGCGCTGGTCCAGGCCATCGTGGGCCAGGAACTCGCGATAGGCCGCCGCGGTGGTGGCAAAGCCTCCCGGCACCGATACTCCCGCGCTGCTCAGGTGGCTGATCATCTCGCCCAGAGATGCATTCTTGCCCCCGACACGCTCCACATCTTGCATGCCCAGTTGATCAAACCAGACGACATAATCCGCCAAGGCCGTACTCCTGTCCGTGCGTTGTGATAGAGTGCCCGGGATCACCGGGCCGCAACGGCGCCAATATACTGGAAATTGCCGTGGAGTTCCCGCCTGATGCGCCCGCTCGGGCCCACCCTGCCGAGGAGCCGCCTCCAGACGACATGAAGCGCACCGCCTTCTTCATTTCCGACAGCACCGGCATCACCGCCGAGACCCTGGGCCAGGCCATGCTGGCCCAGTTCGACAACCTGGAGCTGCGCAGGGTGGTGCTGGCCTACGTCGACACCGCCGACAAGGCCCGCAGCGCGGCGGCCCGCATCGACCAGGCCGCCGCGGAGGACGGCAAGCCCCCCATCCTCTTTCACACCATCGTCAATCAACAGGTGCGCGGCATCATCGCGGCCAGCAAGGGGGTGCAGCTGGACATCTTCTCGGCCTTCCTGAACCCGCTGGAGCAGGCCCTGGGGCGACGCAGCAACTACACCGTCGGCCGGGCCCACATTTCCACCATCGGGGCGGGCTATGAACACCGCATCAATGCCGTGCACTACGCCCTGGACAACGATGACGGCGCCCGGATCAACCGCTACGACCAGGCCGAGGTCATCCTCATCGGGGTCTCCCGCAGTGGCAAGACCCCCACCTGCCTCTACCTGGCCATGCAGCAGGGAGTCTATGCCGCCAACTACCCCCTCACCGAAGAGGACCTGGAGAGCACCGCCCTGCCTCGCCCGCTGCAGCCTCACCGCTCCCGCCTCCACGGCCTGACCATCGACCCCGAGCGGCTGGCGGCCATTCGCCATGAACGGCGGGCCGGGAGCAGCTATGCTTCACTCAGACAATGCGAGGATGAGGTGCGCATGGCCGAGGCCATGTTCCGGCGCCACCGCATTCCCTGCATTGACACCACCCACATCTCCATAGAAGAAATCGCCACCAAGATTCTGGTGGACAAAGGCCTGCGATGACTTCAGCCAGCAGCATGCCCGATCCGCTCATTCGCCCCACACCCGGGCTGGGCAATGCACTCATCCTCCCGGGTGGCGGGGCGCGAGCGGCCTATCAGGTAGGCGTGCTCAAGGCCATCGCCGAGCTCTGCGGGCCCTGTCCCAACCCCTTTCCCATCCTCTGTGGCACCTCTGCCGGGGCCATCAACACCATGGCCCTGGCCTCCCGGGCAGATCGCTTTCCCGCCGCCTGTGCCTGGCTGGAAAGCCTGTGGCGCAAGCTGCAGCCCGACAGCATCTACCGCAGCGATGTCCGCGCGGTGGTGGGCAATACCGCCCGGCTGCTGCTCTCCCTGGTCAACGCCGGCGTGGCCGTGGGACGGCCGGTGGCCCTGCTGGACAACACGCCCCTGCGCAGGCTGCTGGGCGAGGAGCTCGACCTCGACCGCATCGGGGAGCAGGTGACCAACGGCTACCTCCAGGCTGCCTGCGTCACCGCCGTGGACTACACCGCGGGAGACTCGGTCAGCTTCTTTCAGGGGCATCGCGGGCTGCAGTCCTGGCGCCGCTGGCGGCGCCAGGGTGTCGCCACCCAGCTGACCCTGGACCACCTGCTGGCCTCCACCGCCATTCCCACCATCTTTCCGCCCCAGCGGGTCGGCCGCCACTATTATGGCGATGGGGCCCTGCGCCAGCTGGCGCCGCTGAGCCCGGCCCTCCACCTGGGGGCCGAGCGGATTCTGGTCATCCCCGCCAACGGCCATCGCCGCACCTATCGGCACAGCCAGCGCCCGGTGCACTCCCCGGCCCTGGGCCAGGTGGTGGGCCACCTGCTCAACAGCGCCTTCGTCGACGCCCTGGCCTCGGACATCGAGCGGGCCCGGCGCACCAATGCCCTGCTCGCGGTCATCCCCGAGGGGCTGCGCCACACTCTGCACCGCCCCCTGCGCCCCATCGACATGCTGGTCATCTCTCCCTCCCGGGACATCGACACCATCGCCGAGCAGCACGTCCACGAGCTGCCCCGCAGCCTCCGCGCCTTCCTGCGACTGACGGGCAGCAACCGCTATGCTGGCGGCACCAATACCGCCAGCTATCTGCTGTTTACGCCGGAATACATCGGTGAGCTGATTGAGCTGGGCTATGAGGACGCCATGGCCCAGCGGAGCAGCCTGCTGAGCTTTCTGGCCCCGCTGCAGCCCCGAGCGGAAGGAGTCAGCTACGGGACCGGCTGAGCCGGGCCCGCGGCATCCGAGAGGTCAGGAAAGCTCCTGCCAGAGCAGTCCAATGAGTTCGCTGGCGGCCAGGTAGGGCGTGGTCTCGCCCCGTTCGACGGCCGCCTCCAGGACCGGCCGACGGCGCTGCACAGCAGGGCTGGAGCGCAGCTTGGCCTCGAGCATCTCCTGCAGCAGCCGCTGCATCCAGGCCCGGGCCTGACGCGCTCGCTGGGCGTCGAAGCTGCCCTGTTTCCGCGCTTCCAGCACGTAGTCCAGCACCATCCCCCAGACCTCGTCGATGCGCGCCCTCTCCAGGGAGGAGCAGGTCAGCACCCGGGGGGTCCAGAAGCTGGTGTGGCGGAGCAGATTCATGGCGTTCTGGTAGTGGCGGCGGGTCTGGCGGGCCAGGTTGACCGACTCCCCGTCCGCCTTGTTGATGACCAGGGCATCCGCCAGCTCCATGATGCCCTTCTTGATGCCCTGCAGCTCGTCGCCGGCATTGGGCAGCATGAGCACCATGAAGAAGTCGACCATGCCGGCCACTTCATACTCGCTCTGGCCGACCCCGACCGTCTCCACCAGAATGACGTCGTAACCCGCCGCCTCACACAGCAGCATGGTCTCCCGGGTGCGCAGGGCCACGCCCCCCAGGGCCCCGTCGCTCGGCGAGGGGCGAATGAAGGCAGCATCGGTTCGGGACAGCTCCTCCATGCGGGTCTTGTCGCCCAGAATGGACCCCCCGGCAAGGGGGGAGGAAGGGTCCACCGCCAGCACGGCAACCCGCTTGCCCTGTTCCACCAGGTGCAGGCCGAAGGCCTCAATGAAGGTGGACTTGCCCACCCCGGGAATGCCGGTGATGCCGATGCGAATGCTGTCGCCGGTGTGGGGCATCAGGTCCTGCAGCAGCTCCTGGGCGGCCTGCCGGTCCTGGTCCCGGCTGCTCTCCACCAGGGTAATGGCCTTGGCCAGGGCCCGGCGATTGCCCTCTCTCAGCAGTTCCCGATCGATGGCGGCCATGGCTCAGGACTCGCCCATGGCCTGGCCGATGGCCTCCAGCACCTCGCGGGCGGCGATGGGAATGCGGGTGCCGGGGCCAAAGATGCCCTTGACGCCCGCCTGTTCCAGGAAGGCATAGTCCTGCCTGGGGATGACGCCGCCGGCGACCACGATGATGTCCTCGGCACCCTGCTTTCTCAGCTCCTCGATCAGCGCGGGAACCAGGGTCTTGTGGCCGGCGGCCTGGGAGGAAACGCCGACCACGTGCACGTCGTTTTCCACCGCCTGCCGGGCCACTTCCTCGGGGGTGGAAAACATCGGTGACAGGTCGATGTCGAAGCCGACGTCGGCAAAGGCGGTGGCGATGACCTTGGCGCCGCGGTCATGGCCATCCTGGCCCATCTTGCACACCAGCATCCGCGGACGACGCCCGTGCTGCTGCTGGAAGGCCTCGATGTCGGTCATGAGCTGCTGCCAGCCCTCGTCGTCCTGGTAGGCGCTGCCATAGACCCCTGACACGGTCTGGGCCCTGGCGTTGAATCGTCCCCACTCCCTCTCCATGGCGTCGGAGATCTCCCCCACTGTCGCCCGCAGGCGGGTCGCCTGGATGCTCAGATCCAGCAGGTTGCCCTCGCCGGTCCGGGCACATTGGAAGATCGCCTCCAGGGCTGCCTCCACCGCCGCCTCGTCCCGGCTCTCACGAATTCTGCCCAGCCGCGCAATCTGGGCCTCGCGCACGGCGGCATTGTCCACCTCGCGGACTTCCACCTCGTCCTGGGCGTCGGAGATGTACTTGTTGACGCCGACGATGACGTCTTCGCCGCGGTCGATGCGGGCCTGCTTGCGCGCCGCCGACTCCTCGATGCGGAGCTTGGGCATGCCGGTCTCGATGGCCTTGGCCATGCCGCCCTGCTCTTCGATTTCCTCGATCAGCTCCCAGGCGCGGTCGGCCAGGTCCTGGGTCAGGCTCTCCATGAAATAGGAGCCGCCCCAGGGGTCGATGACCCGGGTGATGCCGGTCTCTTCCTGGATGATCAGCTGGGTATTGCGGGCGATCCGGGCGGAGAACTCCGTCGGCAGCGCAATGGCCTCGTCAAAGGAGTTGGTGTGCAGGGACTGGGTGCCGCCGAACACCGCGGCCATGGCCTCGATGGCGGTGCGCACAATGTTGTTGTACGGATCCTGCTCGGTCAGCGACCAGCCGGAGGTCTGGCAGTGGGTGCGCAGCATCTTGGAGCGGGGGTTTTTCGGGTTGAACTCCGACACGATGCGGGCCCACAGCAGCCGCGCGGCCCGCAGCTTGGCCACCTCCATGTAGAAGTTCATGCCGATCCCCCAGAAGAAGGACAGGCGGCCGGCAAACTGGTCGATATCCAGCCCTGCAGCCAGGGCGGCGCGGATGTACTCCTTGCCATCGGCCAGGGTGTAGGCCAGCTCCAGGGCGGCGTCGGCGCCCGCTTCCTGGATGTGGTAGCCGGAGATGGAAATGGTGTTGAACCGCGGCATGTGTTCCGAGCAGTAGGCGATGATGTCGCCGATGATGCGCATGCTCGGTGCCGGGGGATAAATATAGGTGTTCCGGACCATGAACTCCTTGAGGATGTCGTTCTGAATGGTCCCCGAGAGCTGGTCCTGGCTCACCCCCTGCTCCTCGGCGGCCACCACGTAGCCGGCCAGGATGGGCAGCACGGCGCCGTTCATGGTCATCGACACCGAGACCTTGTCCAGCGGAATGCCGTCGAACAGGATTTTCATGTCCTCGGCGGAATCGATGGCCACCCCGGCCTTGCCCACATCCCCAGTGACCCGGGGGTGATCGGAGTCATAGCCCCGGTGGGTGGCCAGGTCGAAGGCCACCGACACCCCCTGCCCGCCGGCCGCCAGGGCCCGGCGATAGAACTCGTTGGACTCCTCGGCAGTGGAAAACCCGGCGTATTGCCGGATGGTCCAGGGCCGGCCGGCATACATGGTGGGCTGGGGGCCCCGCACGAAGGGCTCGATGCCCGGAAGGGTGTTGGCAAACTGCAGCGCTTCCAGGTCCGCCGCCGTGTACAGCGGCTTGACATCGATGCCCTCGGCGGTCTTCCAGGTCAGGACGTCCAGGGGCTTGCCCTTGAGCTGGCGCTCGGCAGCCTCCTGCCAGGCGCTCAGCTCGGGTTGTTCTGGTCGGTATGAATCGGTCATTTCGGAGCCTGTTCTGTTGTACTGCGCGGTCGGGCCGCCCACGCGGACCCGGTCGGTTCAGTCTGCGTCGGGGGTCTCGGCGGGGGGCTCGCTGAGCTCGATCAGCACGCCGTCGCAGGACCGGGGGTGAATGAAGATCACCCGGCAGTTGTGGGCGCCGGGCTGGGGCTCGTCGCTGAGAAACTCATAGCCCCGGGCCTTCAGGCGGGCCACGTCCTCGTCGATGTTGTCAGTGCGAAAGCAGAGGTGGTGCAGCCCCCCGCCCCGGCGCTCGAGAAAGCCGGCGACGGGGCCGCCGCCGCGCAGGGGGTGGACCAGCTCGATCTGGGTGCCCTCAATGGGGAAGAAGGCGGTGCTGGTCTGGGCCTCCTCCACATCTTCCCTGCCGGCAAACTCGAGGCCGAAATCGTCGAGAAAGCGGCGGATGGCCCGCTCCAGGTCCGGAACGGCGATGGCGATGTGATCCAGTGCAGTAATCATGGTCTCTCCCGGTCAAAGCTGACTCATGCTCCCTGCAGGGCGTCGAGCCAGCGGTCGGTCGCCTCGCGGGTGCGGGCCCTGGCGTCCTCTTCGGTCTCGATCTCGACGCGCTCATCAGGGGTGATCCTGAACAGGGGCTGTCCCTTGCGGATGATGACCCCGTCCTCTTCCACCAGCACTTCATCGATGGTACCCGAAAACTGGGCATAGACCTTGTTGAACATCTTCATGACTTCGATGATATAGAGCGGGTCGCCCTTCTCGAAGCGGTCGCCCTGCTGGACGTAGGGCTCCATCCCCGGCGCCTCCCGGGGGTAGAACATGCCGCCGGATTCCGCCAGGATCTCGTCGGCACTGGCCCTCGGCGGCGGCGCCAGCACCCGGGCCATGCGGTCCTGCAGGGCCGGGTCCTCCAGCTCGGCAGGAATGTTCAGGGTCAGGTCGGGGTTGACCCGGAGCGCGTAGAAATCCGTGCTGCGGGCCAGCCAGGGCAGTACGGACAGCAGCTCCAGACCTGCCTGGAAGCCGGCATCGGCGGCCACGGCGGCCTGCCAGTCGACGGCGCCCATGCCCTCGGGGGCCTTCCCGCCATCCAGCAGGCGCCGGAGTTCCGGCCACTGCTCTACGCCCAGGCGCTTCTTCAGGTCGCGGTAAAAGGTCAGGGCCCGCTCCAGCAGCTCCCAGTCGTGATCCCAGATCATGTAGGCCGCGGGCTTGCCGTCGCAGTGGTCCATGTTGAGGAAATGATAGAGGTTCGCCAGCAGCTCCACCGGGTTGCGCAGCCACTCCACCGAGGTCCCCTTGCCCTGGAAGCAGTGGCGGCAGCGGCTGAGCCAGCCCGCCATTGCATGGGGCTGTTCAAAGAGCCTCTCCAGCGGCCTCACCAGCAAACTCTGCTTGCGGTCCAGCGCCTTTGCCCAAGCCCTGGCGGCATCGCCCTCGACCCCCTCCAGGTACTGCTTGCGCAGGCGGCGGAAGGCATGGCCGAGATCGATCTGGTTGGCGGCCTGCTTGAGCCGGCCCACGGCGGTCAGGTAGGGCACCACAAAGCGGGTCGTCGGCCGGGCATTGACATTCTGACCGATGAACCAGTTGACCAGCCCATAGTGAAACTGCAGGTTGGTCGACAGGTCCCGCCCGCGCAGCTCGGTGCGGCGCAGGATGTCTGCCAGCTGCTCGTAGACATCCAGCCGGCTGTCCCCGGTGGCCAGCAGCAGGGCAATGTTCGAGTCATAGGCCCCGGCGAGGTGGTACTTCATGAACACGCCGGTGTCCGGGTTGCGCTGGCTGATGCCCTGGTCGTCGCGGATCTCGCCGGCAACCGGGTCGGACCAGTACTCGATCATGCCCCCGGCGTGGGGCTGCAGCGCCTGGTTGGTGGCGTTGAGCCGGGCCTCGAGGGCCGCATTTCTGCGCACCAGCCGCTCCGGACGGGGCAGGCGACGGCCGTGGGCAGCCAGCAGCACCATGGCCTCCACCAGGGACTCCACGTCGAAGAAGTCCGAGGGGGTTTCGGGGTTGGTGAAGCGCAGCCGATAGCAGAGCTCGGTGACCCGGTGCTCCACCTGGATGCGGGTATTCATCTCCATGAAGAAGTGCTGGTCGCCGTCGACGATGCACTCGAAGGTGGACACCGAATCCAGGCCCACGGCTTCGCCAAAGCGCGCGGCCTCATTTTCCATGGCCTTGAGAATGCCGAGATCCCGCTTCAGGCTGCGGGCCTCTTCCTCTCGCCCCTGCTCCTCTGCCTGCCGGGCCGCGGCCTCCAGCTCCTCGACGGTGGTGGACACCTCCAGCAGCTTCTGCTCGTGCATCTGCAGCGAACAGTCCCGCCCGCCCAGGGTGACGCACCACTCGCCGTTGCCCAGCACCTGGATTTCCTGGTGGCGGGTGGTTTCGATGTTGAGCTCAATGAGAATGTTCTTGTTGTCGCCGACGCCGTTGCACTTCACCTCGGCGAGGATTTCGCGCATCAGCCCCGGGCCCCGGGCCACGGCCTGCTCCAGCTGCTCCTCGGTGCTGCCCTCGTAGCGGCTCGGCGGGTCCATGATGCGCTGGCCCTTGCCCCCGCCGCCGGAGATGGCCTTGAGCCGAACCCGGTTTTCGGGATAGCGCCGAAACATCTCCAGCAGCTGTTGCTGCAGCTCGGCGCCGAGCTCGTCCATGGTCAGCAGGTCGATGCCGCGGTTGTAGGAAGCCAGCAGCACCTGGTCTGCCTTGTCCTCCAGGCTCAGCTCCCGGTCCTCAAACAGGCCCTCGGGGACCTCCAGCCTCTGCTCTTTACACAGGGCCTCCAGAGCGCTCTGGTCCGGGTGCTTGCGCAGCAGGGCCAGGGCGGTGAGGTTGTCGATCCCGGGGGTGACGGAGACGCCGACATTCAGCGCCGTGCGCTTGGCTTCGTCCTTCAGGCCCGCAGAGCGCACCGTCCGGGAACAGGGACCGATGAAGTTCAGCCCCGCCTCCTCCATGGCCCTGACCATGTCCTCGTCCTCGGCCATGAAGCCATAGCCGGCGAAGATGGAGTTGTAGCCGTTCTCGTGGGCGATGCGAATGATCTGCCGGATGCGCTCCTGGCGCTCCTCCCCCGTCACCCCGCTGTAATCCGGCACCCGGTGCACGCGGTCCGGGTCGGTCAGCTTGCGCAGCTCTGGCGCCAGGGCGCTCGGATAGGTGATGGAGTCCTTCTCGGACAGCAGAATGCCATAGCCGTGGATGCCCATTTCATCGAAGACATCCATGGCCTCCTTGCGGATGGGACCGCGGCAGATGATCAGCGGCTTGATGTGTTCGCAGGAAAAGCTGCGCACCCACTCCGAAGTCGCTCGGCTCAGCCTCCGGTCCCGGTGGATCAGGGGGTTGTTCAAATAATGGTTGTTGCTCGACTGCACGGCAGAAACCTCTTTCCTGTGTCCTCGGGTCCGGGTCAGAAGAATTCGCGCTGAATGGAGGTCAGCGGCGCCGGCTCATAGTGACGAATGTGGAAGTTCATGTTCTCAGCCAGCACCCGGCGGAGGTCCGACGGCATGACGATCTGGGAGATCGAGCCCAGGCTCAGGGCCTCGTTGGGGTTCATCAGCTCCTGCTCGTAGCGAGCCACCAGAATGGCTTCCTGCTCCCTGACCCACTGGTCCACCTGGGCGGCTGCGGCCTTGCGGGCCTCCTCTTCCTTCAGCCCCCCAGCCATCAGCTGTTCGATGGCGGCCCGGGTGCGCTGCTGTATGGAGCCACGAATGGAGCGCAGCTCGTCCTTGTAGACAAACTCGGTGCCCGCCGGACCCATGACGGCGGCCCGGGTCGTCGGCAGGGCGATGACCAGATCCGCCCCGGTGGGGTAGTTGTTGTAGGAGGCGTAGGCGCCTCCGAAGGCATTGCGGATGATGACCAGAAAGCGCGGCGTGCGCAGGTCGATGATGGCGTCCAGCATGGCCCGCCCCGCCTGGACGATGCCCCCGGCCTCCTGCTCCCGGCCGGGCAGAAAGCCGGTGGTGTCCTCCATGAACACCATGGGGATGTTGTACAGGTTGCAGAAGCGGATGAAGCGGGCGTTCTTGTAGGCGGCGTCAATGTCGATCTGCCCCGAGGCCACCGCGGAGTTGTTGGCCACAAAGCCCACCACGTGGCCGGCCATGCGGCCCAGGGCGCAGATGGTGTTGCGGGCGCGCTCGGGCTGGATCTCGATGAAGTCGCCGTGGTCGCAGATCTGCTGGATGATGATGCTGACGTCGAAGGGGGTGTTGAACCCGGTGGGCGAATTGAAGGCCTTCTTCAGCAGGATGTCGATGTCCCAGGTCTTGCGGTCCACCGGGTCCGAGGTGGGCTGAAACGGGGCCATCTCGGCATTGCTGGAGGGCAGGTAGTTGAGCAGCTCCTTGACCTTCTGCAGCGCCGTGACCTCGTCGGGCACGACGAAATCGGTGACGCCACTCTGGGAGTGGACGCCGGGCCCGCCCAGCTCGTCGGGGGTCACGTCCTCGCCCAGCACCGACTTGACCACGCCCGGCCCGGTCAGACCGAAGAAGGTCTCGTTGGGCTGGATCAGGAAGCTGCCCTGGCGCGGCAGGTAGGAGCCGCCCCCAGCATTGAAGCCGAACATGCACATGATGGAGGGCACCACGCCGCTGATCTTGCGCAGGGCCGTGAAGGCCTCGGCATAGCCATCCAGTCCCCCCACCCCGGCGGGCACATAGGCACCCGCCGAATCATTCATGCCCACCAGGGGAATGCGGCGCTTGCCTGCCAGCTCAAACAGCCGGGCCAGCTTCTTGCCGTTGGTGGCGTCCATGGAGCCGGCGCGGACCGTAAAGTCGTGGCCGTAGAGGGCCACGTCCCGGCCATTGACCCTGACCAGAGCCGTCACCAGGGAGGCACCATCCAGGTTGGGGCCCCAGTTCTGGAACAGAATCGTGGGTTCGGTGCCGGGATCCTTGAGCACATCGATGCGCTCCCAGACGGTCATCCGGTTCTTCAGGTGCTGCTTTTGGATGTTGACCGGGCCGGCGGCCTTGCGCGGGCGCTGAATCAGCTCATGACCCGCCTTGAGGGCATTTTCATACAGCCCGGGCTCATAGCTGATCTGGCCCGGCACGGTGAACTCCAGGTCCCGCTGCTGTTCGAACGGGTTGACAAGAGTCGGTATGACAGCTGGTTTACGGGTCATGCCTTTGCATCCAATGTTGATCGAGCGGTAGCGATTTCCACCCCACCCGAACCCGTCGGACCGAGGTGTCGCACGGAGATGTTCCGGGGAACGCGGGGCAGCTGCCACGCGCGGTGGATTCTCCACCGGAGGTCACGGACCACAGGATGACACCCGCACCGGGCAGCGTCATGCTCCGTCCGGCGGCACCATAAACCTCTCCCAAAAGACGGGCAACATTAGCGATCCGGGCCTTTGAAGTCAATTCAGCGGCCCCGCCCGGAACGCTGCGGGCCGGCACTGGTCAGGGCCTGCCTGGCTGGCTACACTACCTGCCCGGCGCGCCCCGCCACGGGCGGGCGCCTCGGTCCGAGTCCAGCCCACGCCGAGCCTCTTCATGCCTGACTACCGACTGCAGCCCCTGCCCTACCACGCCGACGGCGCACACTGGCTGGCTCGGCTGGAGCACTGGCCCCACCGGGTGTGGCTGGACAGCGCCCGGCCCTGGAGCCGGCGCGGGGAGTGGGACCTACTCAGCGCCGACCCGGTGGAGTGCTGGAGCGAGGCCGACGACCATCCCGATGCCTGGCTGTCGACCTGCCGTCAGGTGCTGGCCGAACACGCCCGGCCCAGGCCCTCCGAGCTGGCCGCCCTGCCCTTTGTCGGCGGCCTCATCGGCATCCTGCCCTACCCTTTGGGAGAGCGGCTCCATGGCCTGCCCCGCCCGGGGGGAGCCCGGGGCTGGGCCGGGTTCTATGACTGGGCCGTGGTGAGCAACCATCGACTCCGCCAGAGCTGGCTGGTGGCCCACCCCCGCTGCGAGCCGCGGCGCTGGCAGCGACTGCAGCGACAGCTCGCCACGCCGCCGGAGCACGCGCCACCGCCCTTTCGGCTGACCCGCAGCTGGTCCAGCAACCTCGATGCCGACGCCTATGGCCAGGCCTTTGCGCAGGTCCGCCAGAGCCTGGCCCGGGGGGACTGCGACCAGGTCAACCTGGCGCGGCGCTTCAGCAGTCGCTTCGAGGGGGACCCGCTGCAGGCCTATGGCCGCCTGCGCCAGGTGGCCGCCGCCCCCTATAGCGCCTATCTGGAGCTGGCAGAGGCCACCCTGCTCTGCCTGTCCCCGGAGCGCTTTCTCCGCCTGCAGCAGGACCGCCTGCTGACCGAGCCCATCAAGGGCACCGCGGCCCGTCACCCCGACCCCGCCAGGGATGCCGCCCTGGCCGCTGCCCTGCAGGCCAGCGCCAAGGACGATGCCGAAAACCGGATGATCGTCGAGGTGCTGCGCCAGGACCTGGCCCGGGTGGCCGAGCCCGGCAGCGTAGCCGTGGGGGAACTGCTGCAACTGCAGAGCTTCGCCACCGTCCACCACCTGGTGAGCACGGTCGAGGCCAGGCTGGCCGGCGATGAAGAGGCCCTGACAGCACTGGCCGCCTGCTTCCCCGGGGGCTCCATCACCGGGGCACCGAGATCGGCGGCCATGGCCCTCATCCACCGCCTGGAGCCCCACCATCGGGACTACTATTGCGGCAGCCTGTTCTACAGCGACGGCCCCGACCGCCTGGACAGCAACATCACCATCCGCAGCCTGGTGTGCCGGGGTGAGGAGCTCCACGCCTGGGCAGGCGGCGGCATTGTCGCCGCCTCCCAGCCGGAGGAAGAATACCAGGAGACCGAGGTCAAGATCCGGCCCCTGCTGGACGCCCTGGCCGGCCCGTGAGACCGGTCAGTCCAGGCTCAGCTCGCGCTGGCTGGCGCGGACAAACTCCCGCTTCAGGTCCTCGTAGTTGTGCACTGCCGGGTAGTGGGGAAACTCCTCGATGACGTTGTCCGGCGCATGGATGAGAATGCCGGCATCCGCCTGGGCGAGCATGGTCACGTCGTTGTAGGAGTCGCCGGCGGCGATGACCCGGTAATACAGGCTCTGAAAGGCCAGCACCGCCTGGCGCTTGGGGTTGGCCTGGCGGAGGTGGTAATCGGCGACGCGACCGCGCTCGTCGATGCCCAGGCGGTGGCACAGCAGGGTGGGAAAGCCCAGCTGCCGCATCAGGGGCTGGGAGAACTCGTAGAAGGTGTCCGACAGGATGACCACCTGGAAGCGTTCCCGCAGCCAGTCGAGAAATTCCCGGGCACCGGCCAGGGGTTCCAGCCCCGCGATGACTTCCTGGATCTCCGCCAGACCCAGGCCATGCCGGTCCAGAATGGCCAGCCGCTGGCGCATCAGTACATCGTAGTCGGGAATGTCCCGGGTGGTGGCCCGCAGTTCCTCGATGCCCGTTGCCTCGGCAAAGGCAATCCAGATTTCCGGCACCAGCACCCCTTCCAGATCCAGACAGGCTATTTCCACAGTGCGCTCCTCAGCATGGTGAAATCGCGCGCCAGACTAGCGCCTTCGCCGACCCCGTGCAATTCCCGCCTGCGCCTCAGCGCACGGGCAGCTCGATGTCGGCAAAGACCTCCTCCATGTCGCCCCGGGCGTGGCGGGCATAGGCCTCGTCCACCAGCTCCCGGTTCAGATGGGGCGCAAAGCGCTGGATGAACTCGTACATGAAGCCGCGCAGGAAGGTGCCCTTGCGAAAGCCGATGCGGGTCACGCTGGAGGCGAACAGATGGCTCGCATCCAGGGCGACCAGATCCCGGTCCTGCTCCGGGTCATGGGCCATGTGGGCAATGATGCCTATGCCCAGGCCCAGCCGGACATAGGTCTTGATCACATCGGAGTCGGCGGCGGTGAACACCACCTTCGGCTTGAGGCCCCTGGCCTGAAAGGCCTCATCCAGCCGGGAGCGTCCGGTAAACCCGAAGACATAGGTGACGATGGGGTAGCGGGCCACGTCCTCCAGGGTCAGCCGGGAGCGCTGGCAGAGGGGATGGTCCCGGGGCACCACGATGGAGCGGTTCCAGCGATAACAGGGCATCATGACCAGCTCGCCAAACAGCTCCAGCGCCTCGGTGGCGATGGCAAAGTCCACCGCGCCACTGGCGGCCATTTCGGCGATCTGCATGGGCGTGCCCTGGTGCATGTGCAGAGAGACGTCGGGATAGCTCGACATGAAGCTCTGGATGAGGTCGGGCAGCACATAGCGCGCCTGGGTATGGGTGGTGGCGATGGACAGCGTGCCGCTGCGCTCGTTGGAAAACTCCTCGGCGATGTGCTTGATGCTCTCCACCTTGTGGAGAATTTCACCGGCGGTCCGAAGAATGACCTCGCCCGCCGGAGTCACCCGGGTCAGCTGCTTGCCGCTGCGGACAAAGATCTCCACCCCCAGCTCATCCTCCAGCTGGCGGATCTGCCTGCTGATGCCGGGCTGGCTGGTGAACAGACTCTGGGCCGTCGCCGAAACGTTGAGGTCGTGCCGGGATACTTCCCAGATATAGCGCAACTGTCGCAGCTTCATTGGGGGTCCACCTCGGGAGAAGCCGGCTCGGGCAGGGGGTTGGCCACGCCGTGGGGCACATGGCCGGTGACGACGTGGCCCCGGGCCAGCTCGCAGTGGCCGCGCTGGTCGTCAAAGAAGATGTCGGCACCATAGGCCTTGAGAAACTCCGCCTTGGGCAGGCCGCCCAGGAACAGCGATTCGTCGATGCGGATGTCCCAGGCCCGCAGGGTGCGGATGACCCGCTCGTGGGCCGGCGCCGAGCGGGCCGTCACCAGGGCCGTGCGAATGGGTGACTCCGAGGCCGGCAGCTCGCTCTGCAGGGCGTGCAGAGCCGCCAAAAAGGGCTTGAAGGGACCGCCGCTGAGGGGGCGGTGGGCCGCCTGCTGCTCACTGGCCGAAAAGGCCTCCAGCCCCTGGCTCTTGTAGATCTGCTCGGCCTCGTCGGAAAACAGCACGGCATCGCCGTCGAAGGCCACCCTCAGCTGCTCTCCCACGGGGCGGTCCTGACCGGTGCCCGGGAGCAGCGTGGCCGCCGCCACCCCATGATCGAGGGCATGGCGCACGTCGTCGGCATGGGTCGACAGAAAGAGATGGCAGCCAAAGGCCGCCATGTAGCGATAGGGGTCGCCCCCGCCGCAGAAGGCCGCCCGGCTGATGTCCAGCTCATAGTGCTGGATGGAGTTGAACACCCGCAGCCCGGTGTCGGCGCTGTTGCGCGACAGCAGGATGATCTCGACCCGCTGCTGCCCCAGCCGCCGGTTGATCTGCAGCAGCTTCTGCACCAAAGGGAAGGCCTCGCCGGGCTCCAGCTCGTCGTCCTCGCGCTCGATCTGGTAGCGCTGGAAGGCCTCCAGCCCCTCGCTTTCAAAAATGCGGTGGCTGTCGTCCAGGTTGAACAGCGCCCGGGATGAAATGGCGATGACCAGCGCTCCCAGGGGCGCCATGCCCCCCGCAGCGGGGTCGGCTTCCACAGTGGACATGACCTGATTGCTCCTCTCTCCAGTCCCGGTGCCGAACCGCACCGATACTCTCCAGCTTACCCCATCCCCGGCTCCCGCGAAGCCGGGAATGGGGTACAATGGCGCACTTTGCCTTCCATGCAGCGAGCCCGGCCCATGCAGACCACCGTCCGCGCCGAAATCCACCTCGGAGCACTGCGCCACAACCTGGCCCTCGCCCGGGAGCTGGCCGGCCCCGCCCGGGTGCTGGCCATGATCAAGGCCGACGCCTATGGCCATGGCCTGGTCCCGGTGGCCCGGGCCCTGGCCCCCGGCGCCGATGGCTTTGGCGTGGCCCGGTTCCACGAGGCCCTGGCGCTGCGGGAAGCCGGGGTGACCCGGCGCATCCTGCTGCTGGGCAGCCTGCTGGACCGAGAGCTGCTGCAGGCCTGTGCCCGCCACGACATCGACCTGGTCGTCCACAACCCGGCCTGCTGCCGGCGGGTGCTGGAGCACGACGGCCCCCCGCTGAGGATCTGGCTCAAGCTGGATGTCGGCATGCATCGCCTCGGCCTGACCCGCGCCGATTTCCTCGCCGCCCACCGGCAGCTCAGCGCCAGTCCCGCGGTGGCCGAACTGGTCCACATGGCCCACTTCAGCCGGGCCGATGAGCCCGAGCTGCCCGTCACCCGCCAGCAGCTGCAGCCCATGCTGGACAGCCGGCTGCAGCTGGCTGCGGCCGAGACCCCCCTGAGCCTGGCCAACTCCGCGGCCCTCATCACCCGGGCGGACTGCCGCGGTCAGTGGGTTCGCCCCGGCATCATGCTCTACGGCGACAACCCCGTGGCCCCCAGCCATCCCCTGGCCCTGGCCGCGCCCATGCGGCTCCGGGCCAGGGTGCTGGCCCTTCGCCAGGTGGCGCCCGGGGCGGCGGTGGGCTACGGCGGCGACTGGGTGGCCCGGCGCCCCTCCCGCATCGCCACCATTGGCATCGGCTATGGCGACGGCTACCCCCGCCACGCCAGGGCCGGCACCCCAGTCGGCCTGTCCGGCGGGCTGGCCCCGCTGGTGGGCCGCGTCTCCATGGATGCCATCACCGTGGACGTCACCGACCTGCCCGCGCCCGAGATCGGGGAGGAGGCCGAGCTCTGGGGCGACAGGGTACCGGTGGCCGAGGTGGCCCGCCGTGCCGGCACCATCAGCTATACCCTGCTCACCGGGGTGGCTGCGCGGGTTCCGCGGCACTATGTGGAGGAATCGGCACAATGGCGAGGGCAGCCGCCGCGGGCGTCGACCGCTATCCCTCTGCGTTGAAGACCAGCCGGTCCCGCTGGGGAAAGAGGCCAAACAGCCCGCCGGTGTGAAGAAAGACCAGGTCGTCGCTGTCGTCAAAGCGACCCTGGCGGTATTCGCAGAGCAGGCCATGAAAGGCCTTGCCGGTGTAGACCGGATCCAGCAGCAGGCCCTCGCTCCGGGCCAGCTCGACCATGGTGTCGAACACCGCCTCGTCGGCCCGGGCATAGCCGGGCCCGATGTAGTCGTCGATGACCTCCACCGGGATGCCCTCGGGGTCCAGCCCCACGCCGTAACGCTCCGACCACGCGGCCAGATCCTGGCGGATCTTGTCCCGAAACCAGGCGGCGTCATTGCACACCGCCATGCCCCAGACCCTGGCATTCAGCCCGTGGAAGAGGGCTCCCGCCACCAGGCCGGCCTGGGTGCCGCCGGAGCCCGTGGCGCAAACCAGGTGGCCCGGGGCGATGCCCTGGGCAGCAAAATCTGCCGCCAGCTCTTCGCAGACGGCGACGTGGCCCCACAGGCCAATGGCATCGCTGCCCCCGGTGGGAACAATGAAGGGCCGCCCCCCCGAGGCGCGCACCCGGTCGGCCTCTTCCTCCAGCAGGGCGGGCAGCTCCCGCAGATAGCGCGGGGCCTCCACATAGCGGATTCTGGCCCCGGCCAGATGATCCAGCAGCAGGTTGCCGTCGAGGTCGTCTTCGGCCGCGCCGCGCAGCAGTAGATGGCAGCGCAGTCCGAGCCGGGCACAGAGCAGGGCCGTGGCCCGGCAGTGATTGGACTGCACCCCGCCGCAGGTGATGAGGGTATCGGCGCCATCGGCCATGGCCGCGGCCAGGATGAACTCCAGCTTGCGCACCTTGTTGCCGGTCTCGGCACAGCCGGTGAGGTCGTCCCGCTTGACCCAGATGCGGGGTCCACCCAAGCGCTGGGAGAGCCGCTCCAGCAACTGGAGCGGGGTCGGCCGCTGGGCCAGCTGCAGCCGCGGCGGGTAATCCGGCAGCCGGGGTCCCGGGGCAACCATGCTCAGATGGCCTTCAGGGTTCCCTTGGGCAGCACGGCGTGGACGACGGCCTTCTGGAACTTGAGCTCTACGTTGTCCGCCACCTGCAGCACCACGAAGTCTTCCTCGATCTTGATCACCTTGCCCAGAATTCCACTGTTGGTGACCACCTCATCCCCCTTGGCCAGGCCGGCCACCAGGGCCGCGTGTTCCTTCTGGCGCTTGCGCTGGGGGCGGATGGCAATGAAGTAAAACAGCAGAAACAGCCCGACCAGAAAAGCGATCTGAAACAGCTCCCCACCCTGGGGCTGCTGCGCTGCGGAGGACTGGGCATGGGCCTGGGAAAGAAAGAAATTCATGGGTCACCTTCTGGCTGGTCGTTGGTGGCTGGTGGCTGGGCGGCTCGGTCGGTGCCGAACCGGCGCCGACCCCGCATCGGCTCCCCCGCTGAACCGGGAGGAAGCGGCGCATCAATGTACCCCCTTTGCCTACCACCGGCAATCCATGCCCGGGGCCCGCCTGGCCAGTGATGGTCGGGCCTGCTACCCTCTCGGGCGGTTTTCGGCCCCGCTCGGCCGGGAGCCATCCCCCTGTCCTGGTCTGCTGGTTGTCTCCATGCTTCGCATTACCACGCTCAATCTCAACGGCATTCGCGCCGCGGTGCGCAAGGGATTCCTCGACTGGCTCCCCGAACATCAGCCCGATTTTCTCTGCATGCAGGAGCTCAAGGCCCAGGTCGACGACCTGAGCGAGGCCATGCTCGCCCCGCCGGGCTATGAGGGGTTCTTTCACCCCGCTGAGCGGCGGGGCTACAGCGGCGTGGGCCTGTACACCCGCCATGCGCCCGACGAAGTGATCATGGGGCTGGGCGTGCCGGACATTGACGCCGAGGGGCGCTACCTCGAGCTGCGCTACCCGGGGCTGTCGGTGATCTCGCTCTACCTGCCCTCGGGGTCCAGTGGCGATCACCGCCAGGAGGCCAAGTACGCCTTCATGGATCACTTCTTTCCCCACCTGGATCAGCTGGCGCGCAGCGGCCGGGAAGTGCTCATCTGCGGCGACTGGAACATCGCTCACCGGGAAGTGGACCTGAAGAACTGGCGCAGCAACCAGAAGAACAGCGGCTTTCTGCCCGAAGAGCGGGCCTGGCTGAGCCGGGTGTTCGACGAGCAGGGCTGGGTCGATGTCTATCGCAACCTCTACCCCGACGCCACCGGCGAGGGCTACACCTGGTGGAGTTATCGCGGTCAGGCCTGGGCCAACAACACCGGCTGGCGCATCGACTACCACATCGCCACCCCCGGAATCGCCGCCGCCGCCCGGCGCGCCTCGGTCTACAAGGACGAGCGCTTCAGCGACCACGCCCCCCTCACGGTGGAATACGACTACCCCCCGCCCGGTGGGTGAGCGGGGCTGGCCAGCCGGTTAAAAAACCGTAATCTCCCGCCCCGGGCTGGACAGCAACCTCGCCGAGCCCCTACCGTGTCGAGGCTGGGCGAAATCGGGAGAGCCTCCAGCGGTTCCATCACTACAACAACAATACGCTGTCAGACCACAAGATCATGCATGACGCAAGCCATGGCTGCAGAACACAGCACGGGGATACCGGGGTGCCCATGGCAGCGGACCACCTGGGCCGCCTGCTGGCCGAAGTGGCCGAGCACTTTCAGCTGCAGGTCCTCGACCTGCTCCACCAGGGGGGCCATGACCAGATCCGCGGCTCCCACCTGTCCGTGGTGGCCCGGCTGGGCCATGACACCCTCCGCCTCAACGAGCTGGCCCGACGCGGTGGCATCACCCAGCAGGCCATGGGCAAGCTGATCCGCGAGCTGGCAGGGCTGGGCTACCTCACCAGCAGGGCAGACCAGAAGGATCGTCGCGCTCGCCGCATCCAGCTCAGTCCCCTGGGAGAGCAGCTGCTGGTCGCCCTCCACCGGGCCATCGACCGCGTGCGCACCGACCAGGCCGAGATCCTGGGCCATGCCGAGCTGGCGCAGATGGAACAGAGCCTGCGGCGGCTGCTGGACCACCACCGCAGGAACGCCACCCCCTGAAGACCGCTAGCGGGGCGGGCGAAAGGACTCCGGAACGTTGTGGGCATAGCCGAACTCTTCCAGCCGCTCGCTGATGCGCCAGCCCTGTTCGGTGCGAACCAGCCGGTCGACATACCACAGCCCGTAGAAGGCCACGTGCTCCTCGCCGTCCTCCTCCCCTGCCAGCACCATCGGGTTGTGGCACAGGGTCCGGGCCCGGGCCGTATCGCCCTCCAGCCAGATCCGGCAGTTGGCAATCATGTGCTGGGTGCGGGCAAAGGTGGGCAGCACCCGCTTCAGATAGCTCTTGATCTCTTCCAGGCTGCCCTTCTCTCCGCCCATGGCGGTGTAGTCGATCCAGGCATCCGGTGTAAACAGCTCGTCAAAGCGATCGATCTCCCCCTGATCGACGGCGGTGCAGTAGTCGATCAGCAGATCCTGGATATCCATTCGATCGGCAAGCTGTTCAAGGCGTGTGGACATGGCTTTTTCCTCTTGTGCTGGTATGGCCATCGATTTCGGAGCGTGCCAGTCTATCAGTCCTCCCCCCCGGTCCGCGCCAGTCTTCCGGGCGGGAGTCCGGCACGGACTGCGGCGGGGTTCAACAACTTCAACCGCGCCCCTGGACAGGCCGAGGCAGAATTCAGCCATGGCGATATAATGAGGGGCTTGCTGAATCTTTTACCTAATTAAAATAATGGACCAGGAGCAACCATGACCGATCTTGCCGCTCGGCTGGATGAAGCCCTCCAGCAACTGACCGGCCCCGGTGCGCCCTTTGAAATCGTCGACCGCGAATTCGATGGCATCACCTATCGCGCCTTCAGGAATGTGCCCGACAGCGTGCGCGAGATGCTGGCAGTGGGTCGCCAGCATGGCGAGCACATCTATCTCTGCTACGAGGACGAGCGCTGGAGCTTCGACCGCTTCTTCCGCCAGGTGGATGCCCTCGGTCACCAGCTAGTCCACCGCCATGGCGTGCGCAAAGGAGACCGCATCGCCATCGCCATGCGCAACTACCCCGAGTGGCTGACCGCCTTTGTCGCCATCGTCAGCCTGGGCGCCGTCGCCGTCCCCCTCAACAGCTGGGGCCGGCGCGACGAGCTGATGTTTGGCATCGAGGACTCCGGGGCCCGCATCCTGTTCTGCGATGCCCAGCGCCTGCAGTATGTGGCCGACGACCTGGCTGGCCTGGGGGTTCAGGCCCTGGTGGCTCGCCCCGACGGCCAGCCCCTGCCTCCCCAGGCGGAAACCCTGGACGACTTTCTGGCGGGCGTCGGAGAAGTACGCCTGCCCGAAGTGGCCATTGCCCCCGAAGACCCGGCCATGATCATGTACACCTCGGGCACCACCGGGCGACCCAAGGGCGCCCTGAGCACCCAGCGCCAGATCGGTCAGGCCCTGCTGGCCTTCGAGCTGGGAGCCGCCAGCTCCGCCATGCTCAACATGGAAACCATCCAGCTCATGACCCGCAGTGGCTTCGAGCCGGCCATTCTGCTGGCCGTGCCCCTGTTCCACGTCAGCGGACTGCACGCCCTGGCCCTGCTGTCGCTGCGGGCGGGGCGCAAGCTGGTCATGATGTACCGCTGGGATCCCACCCAGGCCCTGGAGCTGATCGAGCGGGAGCGCCTGAGCGCCCTGACCGGGGCCCCGGCCATGATCCTGGACGTGCTGGACCACCCCGACTTCGACCGCTACGACACCAGCAGCCTGTTCTCCATCAGCGGAGCGGGCTCCGCCTCCCCGCCCCGCCTGGCAGAGCTGATCCCCCGACGACTCCGACACCCCTATCCCGGCGCTGGCTACGGCATGACCGAGACCAACGCCATCGGCTCCAGCGGCACCGGCAACCTCTGGCAACGCAAGCCCGACAGCGCCGGCGTGCTCTGCCCCATCGTCGAATTCCGCACGGTGGACGAAGCGGGCCGCGAACTCCCCCGGGGCGAAGTGGGAGAGATCTGGCTCAAGACTCCCACCACCGTCCGGGAGTACTGGCAGCGGCCGGAGGACAACCGAACCACCTTCCGCGACGGCTGGGTGGCCACCGGAGACATCGGCTACATCGATGAGGAAAACTACGTCTTCCTGGTGGACCGGGCCAAGGACATCATCATCCGCGGCGGGGAGAACATCGCCTCTGCCGAGATCGAGGGAGTGCTCCACGATCACCCCGACGTCCACGAAGTGGCCGCCTTCGGCGTCCCCCACCCCAGCCTTGGCGAAGAAGTGGCCGTGGTCGTGGTGCCCCGGGAGGGCCGAGACCTCGACCCCGAGTCCATTCGCAGCCATGTCGACCGGCAGCTGGCCGGCTTCAAGGTCCCCGCCCACGTCTGGGTGCGCCATCAAGCCCTGCCGAGAAACCCCACCGGCAAGGTGCTCAAGCACTCCCTCAAGGCAGAGTGGCTGGCGGCCCGGGAGAAGACGTCATGAGCCGGACTGCGCTGCCCCCCGAATGGCAGGACCTGCTGGAAGAGCTGCAGCAGCGCCGGGCTTTCGCCGAGGGCATGGGCGGGGAAAAGCGGCTGGCGGCCCGGGCGGCCAGCGGCCAGCCCAACATTCGCCAGCTCATCGACCAGCTGGTGGACCCCGGCAGCTTCACCGAGCTGGGCGCCCTGGTGGGCGGGATCGGTCGCCACGGCGCCGCCCCCCTGCCCGCCGATGCCCTGGTGGGCGGCCTGGCCCGGGTGAATGACCGGCCAGTGGTGGTGGCCGGCGAGGACTTCACCGTCAAGGGTGGCTCCATCGGCCACGGCACCAACGCCAAGCGACTGCGGCTGGCCCGCCTGGCCGGACAGGAACAAGTGCCCTACATCCTGCTGCTGGATGGCGCCGGTGCCCGCATGACCAACAGCCTCGAACGCCACCCCTACGCCCCCACCGACCTGACCGCCATGGCAGAGCTGGTGGGCCGGGTGCCCACGGTGGCCCTGGTCTTCGGCACCTCCGCCGGCCACGGCGCGCTCTCGGGGGTGCTGGCCGACTGGGTGGTCATGACCGAACAGGCCTGCCTGTTTTCAGCCGGTCCTCCCCTGGTGGCGGCGGCGCTGGGCGAACAGGTCAGCAAGGAGGAGCTGGGCGGGGCAGCCCTGCACGCCGAGGTCAGCGGCGTCTGTCACAACATGGCTCCCGATGCCGCCACCGCCTGCGCCATGGTGCGCCGCTACCTGTCCCACCTGCCCAGCCGGGCCGGGGAGCCCCCACCGCGGAGCAGGGGCGAGGACACCGGCCCGCGCAGCCTGGACGACCTGCTTCGAATCCTGCCCCGCAATGCACAACAGCCCTATGATGTGCGCGAGGTCATCCAGCGCATCGTCGACGGTGGAGAGTTCCTGGAAATCCAGCCGCGGTACGGCCGTTCCATGGTCATCGGCCTGGCCCGGCTGGGCGGACACAGTCTGGCCGTGGTGGCCAACCAGCCCATGGTCCAGGCCGGCGCCATTACCGCCGAGGCAGCCGACAAGGCCAGCCATTTCATCGACCTGGCCAACGCCTATGGTCTGCCGGTGCTGTTCCTGGCGGACAACCCGGGCATCATGTCGGGCCGCCAGGCGGAGCGGGCCGGCACCCTGCGCGCCGCCGCTCGCATGTATCTGGCCCAGGCCCGGCTGGCCTCGCCCAAGCTCCACGTCACCCTGCGCAAGGCCTATGGCTTCGGCAGCTCCATCATGGCCATGAACCCCTTCGACGGCCAGACCCTGACCCTCGCCCTGCCGGGCATCGCCCTGGGCGGGCTGCCCGTGCGCGGCGGCGATGTCGCAGCGGGGCTGGACAGCGAGGCCAGCGCCACCCTGGCCGAGGCCGAGACCGAGGCCGCCTGGGTGACCGCCGATGCCATGGCCTACGATGACATCATCGATCCGCGCCAGCTCCGCAACCGTCTGCTGGCTGCCCTCGCCCTGGCCGCGGATCGGCTGGCACAGCCCCGGCCGCCGGTGCAGGTGCCCCCGTTGCGGCCCTGATCTCAGAAGCGCATCGGCAGTCCGATGACCTCGCGCCACACCCGGTCCCGGTGCTGAAACAGCACCGGGTCGGCTGCCGCGGACAGGCTCTCGGGCAGCTGCTGATACAGCGCCCGAGAAGACTCCTCCATGGGGCAGTCCTCGGGGGGCAGCGGGCGGATCATGTTGGAAAAGGCCGCCCAGTACAGGTCCAGGGCCGTCAGTGCCTCCCCCAGAAACCACTCTCTGCCCAGGGCGGCCTGCTGGCGCAGCTGTTCCGAGAGCAGGGTCAGCACCTCCACGCAGCGGGCCTCGGCCAGGCCCAGCTCCGCCTCGCTGTAGCCGTAGCGCAGTGCCAGGGCCTCGACCCCCGGGCGCAGGGCCGGATCCGCCATCAGCGGCTGAAAGACCAGCAGCCGCCGGTACCAGCCCAGCCCCCGGGAGCCGACCAGCTCGTGGAGCATGGCCACCATGGTCATGCGGTCGGACATCAGCGCCGGAATCAGCGCCGGCTCGGGCTGCAAGGTCTCGAGATGCTGCAGCAGATCCAGCCAGTGGGTGCGGGGGACTCCATCCTCGCCCACCAGCACCGGGGCGTTGCGGTGCCTCGTCCACGCCTCCAGCGCGTCGTTGGCCTCCCCCGCCTGCTGGCGCACCGGGGTCCAGGCCAGCTCCTTGACGGCCAGCATCGCCTTGACCGCCTCTCCCCAGGGGCCGGGGTTGCCGGCGGTCAGCACCAGTTTCAGACCGGGCTGAAGCCGTCCCTCTTCCACACTCAGATAGTTCATGAATGTCCGTTCCTCCGATGTCGCCCGACAAGCCGGGACAGGGTCTGCACAGGACCGTATACTATGCCGCCCCGATTCACCACGTTGTCGTCGACATGTCGCTGCCCCTCATCGATCCCGAGCACTATGACGAACAGCTGGCCGCCAAGGTCCAGCGGTTGCAGGCGCTGCTACAACCCCTGGGCGCTCCCGCCGCCGAGGTCTATCCCTCGCCGCCGCTGCACTATCGCATGCGGGCCGAGTTCAGCCTGCGCCGTCGGCCCTGCGGCCAGCTGGACTATGTCATGTTCGAGGGACCTGGACGGCCGGTCTTCCAGCCCGACTTCCCCGCCGGGAGCCGCCGCATCAATCAGCTGATGGCTGCGCTCAGGGAGCGCTTCAACGATGACCCGCTGCTGGGGGACAAGCTGTTTCAGGTCGGCTTTCTCACCACCCTGTCCGGGGAGGCCCTGGTCACCCTGACCTATCACCGCCGCCTGGGCGAGGACTGGACAGAGCGGGCCCACCGACTGGAGGGAGAGCTGGAGGCCGCCGTGATCGGCCGCTCTCGAAAGCAGCGGGTGGTCCTGTCCCGGGATCACGTCACCGAACAGCTGACGGTCCAGGGAACCGTCTGGCACCAGCGCCAGGTCGAAGGCGGCTTCACCCAGCCCAATGCCGCGGTCAACCAGCACATGCTGAACTGGGCTGCCGGCCAGGCCGCCCGCCTCTCGGGGGATCTGCTGGAGCTCTACTGCGGCAACGGCAACTTCACCCTGCCCCTGTCACGGCACTTTCGCCGCATTCTGGCCACTGAAATCAGCAAGACCTCCATCGAGGCCGCGCACCACAACCTCGCCCGCAACCGAGTGGACAATGTCGCCCTGGCTCGCCTGGCCAGCGCCGAGGTCAGCCAGGCCCTGGCGGGCGTGCGCCGGTTTCAGCGCCTGGCCCAGGCCGGCATCGAGCTGTCCGACTATCACTTCACCACCGCCCTGGTCGACCCGCCCAGGGCCGGGCTCGACGACGAGACCCTGGCGCTGGTGAAGCGCTTTCCCCAGCTGCTCTACATCTCCTGCAACCCCGAGACCATGGCGGCCAACCTCCGGCAGCTGACCGACTGGCGCATTGAACGGCTGGCCCTGTTCGATCAGTTCCCCTACACCCACCACATCGAGTGCGGGGTGCTGCTCCAGCACCGCAGCCACCCCGGCCGCTGAGCGCCCGCCCGCGGCGCCGCTGTCGTCACACTTCCCGGTCGGCCGCCTCCTCGGTCTGGCCACAGGCCCGGTAGCGCGCCGCCAGGGCAGCGTAGAGTCGCTCGCCGAAATCGGCTTCCCCCGGGTCCAGCGCTGCCGCCAGCTCCACGAGATGCTGGTTGTCCTCCCGGCCCGCCCAGACCTTCCGGTAGTGCCCCTGACCATAGCCATGCTCGACCCGAAACCGGTTGAGCACATTCTTGCCCACATAACTGCCGTACAGGCCCTCGAAGTCCAGGCCAACGGCATGGAGCAGCTCCCGGAACAGCAGCGGCGAAAAGCGGCGCCGTGCCAGCACATCCGCAGCCAGGGCCTCGGTGGCCTCCAGCACCCCCAGCTCCCTGCATCGCCAGTCTGCAAGTTGTCGGGCGACCTCAGTGGCCGCCGTCTCGATGCTCCCCCACTCCACCAGCAGCGCGCTGAGGCCAAAGTGCCAGATGTCGATGGCCTCCAGCTGCACCTGCTCCCGATCCGGGCGGTGGTGCTTCCACCACTTGAAGCCCTGGTGCTCCATCAGCTCGGCGCACTCGGTCCAGATCGCCCGATACCAGGCAAAGTCCTGCCGGGGCCAGTCGGCGTGAATGCGCCGATTGACCTGGTCCTGAAGGGTCA